>Ga0247843_1000591_pt1 | contig 84706 bp, 66 predicted proteins | sample LaCruzMarch2017__FD_192420 | JGI IMG/M metagenome (GOLD analysis project Ga0247843, IMG submission 192420) | Freshwater microbial communities from meromictic Lake La Cruz, Castile-La Mancha, Spain - LaCruzMarch2017_8m | ecosystem: Environmental > Aquatic > Freshwater > Lake | place: Spain... | reverse complement strand
CTGTGTCCTGCGTGGGCGCGTTGTTGATATTGGCGATCACCTGCTGCAGCGTCGTGTCGGTGGTAACAAGGGCGATATCCTGCAATACCTGTCCGGCCTGCGCATTGTTCGGGGTGCTGGCGGCTTCCGTCGCAGTTGTGTCCTGCACCGCGCGGATAAACAGATCGGTGTTGTTAGTCGCGGCGGTCGCGGCACTGCCATCAAACGCTTCGAAGTTCCATAGATATGAATTATCGGCAATCACCGTCGGGGTCGCACCAGGGCCGCCGATGATGGCGGTGTTGCCATCAATCACGCGGATCTCATCCCCCGCCGCCAGGCCATTGCCAATCACGCCGACAGCCAAAGTGCCGTTGGTCAGGTCAGCGGTGCCGTTACTGACGATCAGAGAGCCGAAGTTTGCGGTATCTGTGACGTTAAAGGTCAGCGTGCCGTTGATCACCGCGTTATCGTAGCTGGTGAAACTATCGCCGACATCAATCGTCAGGCTTGTGCCATTATTGACGGTGAGGCTGGATACATCAAAATCCCCCTCCGTCGTGAAGTTGGCGGTGACGGTGACATCGGAACCCGATACAGGTGCCGCATCCACGACATTCCCCATAATCCGCCCGCCATTTAGAATGATGGAATCGATAATGCTGTTATTATCAATAGTGATCGCCGTGCCAGCACCTTGGATTGTACCAGAGTTTGTAAAACCACCCGTCAGGACTGTATTGGATCGTAAAATGATCCCGGTATTACCACCACTGATCGTGCCGCTATTGGTAAGGCCGCTAGAAATTGTTGCTCCAGTGAAGCCGAATAAAGACATGCCATATTGACCGCCACGGATCGTCCCGCTGTTCTTAATGCCGCCCGTAATATTTGAATTTGTTCCACCAACAAATCCAGTATTATCCCCATGAATAAGACCACGATTTTCGATCGCGCTTACAATCCCGTTTGCTGTGGCATGCAAGCCAACCTGACCGCTAATTACTCCCGTTTCGTCGTTTACCAGCGAATCAAGTATTGCGGTATTAGTAATATCCACGCCCTTCCCGTTGCTTGCATGAATAGTGCCGCTATTGGTCAGGCCGCCCGTAATCGTAGCGTTTCCGTAAATATAAACACCCATCTCTCCCCCGTTAATAACACCGCTATTTGTGATGCCATTACTGAGAGATGTTGTATTGGATATTTGGATGCCACGAATAATTCCACTAATCGTGCCGCTATTTGTAATGCCACCGGTGAGAACGGAGTTAGAAAATATATGAATTCCAGCCTGAGATCCTGTTGTGCCCAAGCTTTGTATAACCCCACTATTGGTGATACCATTGAGTACATTAGCGCTGTTAAGATAAATCGCAGTGACGCCGGTTATAGTTCCGCTGGCATCGTTTCTTATATTGCTTACGCTGCTATAGTCTCTTATAGACAAACCTCTGGCGAAGGCTCCATCGATTGTGCCACTATTGGTAATGCCGCCGGTGAGCGTGGTGGCACGCAGATCGATTCCACCTCCGTCGGAGGTTGTTGCGCTGCTGATGATACGGCCACTATTGATAATTTGTCCGGAAATTGTCGACTGATTATTAGCAGTGAACCCATTAAACCCGCCACCAAACCAGCCTGTATTTAAAATATCGCCAATCAGTATTACTCTATTGAGCTCTATATTTGAGGAAGAGCCGATAATCGTGCCACTATTTGTAATGCCACCGGTCAGGGTAGAATCCTGCCTATATGCTTGGCCTAAGATGGTAAGCTCTATACTTGTCAACCTGATGGCAGAATAGTCACCGCTTAGTAAACCTGTATTGGTCAAGCCGCCCTGCAATAATGAACCCGCAAAAGAAAGACCAGCGCCATTAATTGTCCCGTTATTGATAAGCCCGCCTGTCAATTGCGGTGTGGAGAAACTTACAAAAACACTGGTGGCCAGGAGCACAGTTGTCTCCATATTGATGCCATTAATGATGCCATCATTGATAACGCCGCCGGTCAGAGTACTATTGCCGCTCAGACGAATTCCGTCTACGCTACTACCACCACTGATCATGCCGCTATTGGTGAGGCCGTCGGCAAGAGTGCTATTACGCAGAACAACTCCGGCACCGGTGTTACCGCTAATCGTACCGCTATTAGTAAGACCACCCGTCAGAGTGCTGCTAGGCAGAAAAATTCCGCTATTGCCATTGATCGTGCCACTATTGAGAATGCCGCCAGTCAGGGTGCTGTTATTTTGTATACGGATGGCCGTGCTGGCACTAGCGCTGATCGTGCCCGAGTTTGTAAGTCTGCCGGCAAGAACCGCGCCTGAGTCAAAACGTATAGCGTAGCTTGATCCACTGATAACGCCACTATTAACAAAATCACCTTCAATCGTATTATTGGTGTTAAGCAAATGAAAACCAATATTTCCAGATATTGTCCCGCCATTGGTGATACCGCCGGAAATACGCGCGTTGGAAAGCGTAACGCCCGTATTATTGGACTCAATTGTTCCCGTATTGACCAGGCCACCGAGGAGCACGCTATTAGTCTGTATAAACACGCCATAATTGGCGTTTATTGTGCCATGATTAATAAGGGTGCCACTAATGGTGCTGTTTGTTGATACGGCTATCCCGCTATCAATCAATCCGGTATTGGTAATATCACCATTGATGAGAGTGTTCGATCGAATGGCCAAAGCAAGATTACCGCCCAGCGTCCCGGAATTTGTAATACCGTTACTAATTACAACATTTGCGTCACCCAAAATGGCGGTATTACCGCCGAAGATTGTACCGGTATTTATAATACCCCCGCCCAGCGTTGTGCCATTAAACAAGCATAAGCCGCAACTTGCTGTACCATTAATAAAACCGGCATTCGTCAAACCATTGCTGACTACGGATGTCGTTTCAAGTCGTATGCCATAATCTCCACCCGCGATTGTCCCAGCATTGGTGATGGATGTCGCCGTTACGGAAGACGAGCCAATAATTCCCGTATCCCCGGCAATCACCACGCCCGTGCCAGTAACTGTGACGGTGTCGCCGGTTTGTAATGTGATCTGGCCCGCGGGGCCGTTAATAATAACGGGGGCAGCGTATGCAGCATTAACAGACAGGCCAAGTGCGGTCACGCCGATCAAGGCGGATGTAGTTTTAAGGGTAGATTTCCACACGGTGTTGCGGGGCATGATAAGGGACCTTTTGAAATTGTTAATTCATTATAATTATAAGACAATTAAACGCAACGAAAAGTCGCCAGATTTCTCTGGCGACCGGGGATTCAAAACCGCTAACTATAAGAAACGGCACGACGGTCTTTGTGACCGAAGCCATTGGACATACACCGCCGCTCCCCGGTCAAGATCCGAGAAGCGACATCCTTGATACTGTTCTGGAATGGTAAAACAGCATCAATCACGGCTGATGCCAGCCGTTATAGTTAAAGGGTTTTGAAGCCCCGATCGCCGAAACGATCTTCACAAGAATACAAGAAGAACGGGCCGGATGCAATGGTGTTGAAGAACTATATATCTTACGCCCTTCGCACATTGCGCTGTTCGGCAAACATATCGACAAGGTCTTGAAGATGCGTGATTTCGGTTACCTTTACGGGATCAGCCGGTTTGTCTTTTTTATCCTTTGGCATTTTGCGGCGCGGCAATGTTGCGCGCTCAAAACCCAGCTTGCCGGCTTCTTTGAGGCGGACATCCGGTTGCGCAATCTGGCGCACTTCACCGCCAAGGCCAATTTCACCGAAGAACACGGTATCGGCGGGCACGGCGATGCCGTTGGCCGCGCTGATCAACGCGGCCGCAACGGCCAGATCGGCGGCCGGTTCGGTAATGCGGATACCGCCCGCGATATTGAGGAAAATGTCACTGCCCGAAAATTGAATACCACAGCGTGTTTCAAGAACCGCAAGCACCATCGCCAGACGCTGCGTGTCCCAGCCAATCACCGCGCGGCGGGGTGAGCCGTAAGGCGCGGGTGCCACTAGTGCCTGCACCTCGACCAGGACGGGGCGCGTGCCTTCAAGCCCCGCTAATACCGCACTGCCCGGCACATCGACCTGCCGCTGCGCAAGGAAAAGGGCGGAAGGATTCTCGACTTCGGCCAAACCGGCTCCTTCCATTTCAAACACGCCGATTTCATCCGTCGCGCCGAAGCGGTTTTTTACGCCGCGTAAAATCCGGAACTGGTGCGAGCGGTCACCTTCAAAATACAGTACAGCATCAACCATATGTTCAAGAACGCGCGGTCCCGCGATCTGCCCATCCTTCGTCACGTGACCAACAAAAATGACGGTAACACCGCGTTTTTTTGCAACGCGCGTAATTTCCTGCGCGCTTGTGCGGACCTGCGTCACCGTGCCCGGCGCGCTTTCGATTGTATCGACATACATGGTCTGGATGGAATCAATGACGATGACATCAAGGGCGATATTTGTATCTTCCATAGTGGATACGATATCGCGTACGCTTGTTGCGGCAACAAGATGAACCGGTGCCCCCGCCAGTCCCATACGATCCGCGCGCAGGCGCACCTGATCAACCGATTCCTCGCCCGATACATAAAGACATTTGCGGCCCTTCATCGCCAGCGCGCATAAAACCTGCAGCAGCAATGTTGATTTCCCGATCCCCGGATCACCGCCCACCAGCAGCGCCGATCCCGGCACAAGCCCCCCGCCGGTCACCCGGTCAAATTCACCAATGCCCGATTGCTGGCGCGGCATTTTCTTGCTGTCTTCGCCCTTAAGATCCGACAGCATTAAAGACCGCCCCTTTTTACTGCCGCCCAGACCCTTGGGAGCGGACGCTTCGGTCACCTCTTCCTGCAAAGAATTCCATTCCCCGCACGACTCGCACTTGCCCCCCCATTTGGAGTGCACAGCACCGCAGGACTGACAAATAAAAGAACGGGACGCTTTGGCCATGGGAGAATCCTTAAATATATGAGTATTCATTCTGTCCCAAAAATACGAACAAAGCAAGAACATATATCGTTCTGACTATATCCAGAATTGAAGGGGAATGAGCCGAAAATGGGGGTTTTAGGAAGCAGTAGTATCAAGTGATTGTTGTCAATTGGATTTTCAAGTATTAACGTGTAGGTCTCGAAACAACCCAGCCAGCGCTGCGCGAATCAAGGAAAATACTATGACCGAACATGGCTCACTCTATGGCTTAACCAACACTAACAGACAAGGTGCAGCTCTATGGGGAAAAAATCAGTTTAATAGTACCTTTCCAGCCGCGCTGGCATGTTACATGCGGGACCATAATCTTAACGCCATATATATCAATCTCAAGAATGGCCTAAACACGCAATGCACAGAGATCTCGATTGATGATGTTTTTAATACTAAACTTCCGAATGATCAGCTTTTCTTTGATTTTGAATCCAGATATGAACCGTATGATTGCCTCACCGACCATCAAATAGAACGAGTTGACTTAGTTATCAGGAAGACGAAGGAAGAGACAAAAAAGACGGGTGAAAAAGCTGTCCTTCCCGGTGGAGCGCTTCGAGCATTGGAAGTGAAATTAACAGTTATTCCTGATAATATGACATGTCAAAATGCACCAAATGCCTGGTATCCTGAAATGGTCATAAGGCCCGCTACTATCAAATATTGCGCCATGAGCATAGCTTCTAGACTTACAAAAGACGAAGCTAAAGAGATTTTTGACAAAGTGGGCAAAGATGTTAAGCAGTGGGATAATCTGGCAGAAGCAAGCGCACTGCTTCCACAGGCTATTGAGGCTCTTAATTCGCTTCAAGAAAAGTTTTATGATCGCCAGCAACCTTTGATTTTACAGCCAATTTGGCGCACCCAAGGAAAAAAGCCGCTTTTAGATGATAATGCTTTCGATATTTTTGTTTGGAGTGATTACGCCTTAGCAAGGGTAGTAATTGATCTTGTTATGAAGTCACCTAACGATATTAGCAGATTTGGACGCAGTGCATTACGATTAACTAGATATCTTTACGAATACGGTCGCGCTGGGGTTGCTCATATAGACAATATTTTTGCCAGCATGACCTATATGCATCAATCAGATAAAGAATTTTCTATCAACGGTGCTATAACTAAGCGATACATGAATCATCCTAGAATGGGTGCACCAATTTTGGGCAAAGAAATTGTAAGAAATATAATTTTGCATGGCGGGGAAGAACAGCTATCGCCAGAAAGGCGGCTAGATCAAACAATTTATTTTGCTTACAAAACCGAAAAATAAAAACTATATCAGGAGCCATTACAAAACTGATGGTATAACGTATAGGCTCTTTTGAGCTGAGATTTTACCGACGGGCCAAGATTACAAAACACTGTATTTTTTCCAAGCTTAAATAGAAAATCTTCAGTAGCTACGTTGACACGGATTGGTACCATTTTTTCTATTCTTGCTAGACGACTGATTGTGTCGCCTACTACTTTATCGCTTAATTTTGTATTGCGCTTCAACCAATTCCGAAAACCAGCCATTTGATCTTGCACCATCATCACGCCACCATTTCCTGTTTTTGGCTTTGAGCGATGTAAGCGGTTATGCACCTAGCAACAAACATTGCCAAATTAACTGGCACCGCGTTTCCAATCATCTGCTCAACATCGGTTTTAGAGCCCAACCACTTGAAGTCTTTTGGAAAAGTTTGAATTCTAGAGCGCTCTATCGTGGTTAGATGTCGCAATTTTTTATCAATTTTAGCCGTATCATTATGATGGCCCTTATATCCATCTGGGATCGGGCGACTCACCCCCCTAATAGTTGCAGAAGGCTCATCAACTGAAAAAACTGCCCGCCGATTGTAATTGCGTGGATGCCTATAATAATGATCAATGTCTATTTCTTTTCCTAAGAAATCCCGAACTGTCATACGTTTTTTACTCAAGGATTTCTTGATGATTTCATCCATAAATCCATCTGCTGCATCTAAAACTCCAATGCAGAAAAAGCGCTTCCTAATCTGGGGAACACCACAGTAACTAGCATCAAGAACCACTTCTGTTAGCCCATACCCAGCGGTGACAAACATTTTTCGCGCTGCGCTATATGCCTTGCTTGCTCTGGATCTAGCCACATTTTCCATTAAAAAATAACGTGGTTTTATGCTAGTAATAATTTTAGCATATGAAAGAGTTAAATCAGCGCGCTCTTCCTCTTTTCTATGTCCAGCCGATGAAAAATCTTGGCAAGGCGGTCCACCGACTATCATATCGAACTTCTTTTTCTTTAGCATTTTAAGAACGCCATCAACATCTGAAAGATCAAACAAGGTGGCTTCATGATTCATGTTGGCATTATAGGTCTTAATAGCCGGCATCCAAGAATCGAACGCATCCACAACCTCATAACCAGCCTTCTGAAATCCTAGCGATAATCCACCGCTACCACAGAAAAGATCAATTATCTTCATCGCTTCCTCCCTTTGACGTCAAATTATTGACGCCTTTATTATTGATTGTCAATAAAGTTTCTTTTTAAAGCTGGCTCCTGCTGGACTTAGACATGTTTGCCAGGCTTTAAACCCAGTTTTTGGCTTTTTATATTGTCGTTTTAGCGCAGTACCGAATTTTTTGTGATTATTTATGCCACACAAAGCCAGCTCCTTAATAATCCACATAGTCTATAATTTGAGCGTGCATTACAGGACTTCTAATCATGACTTTGTAGCATCATTACTAATGTACAAAAATTAAGGATATAGTCAGCGGCCTTCGCGCTGCATCTTCCATTTGATCTGGACATTATCTTCGGTCATCAGGCCGTAAATGACCAATTGCTTGGTCTTGCGGGGACGGCCGCCTTCGCCGAGATAGATGCTGTCTTCCAGTGCCAGTGTGCCGTTGGTGTGGAAAAAGCGCCAGCCCGCACCGCCCGCCAGACGCAGCAAAGCTTCGGTATCATCCTGAATAAGCGACACCTGCACCTTCGGGTGAATGTGGAAGCGCACGGCAATCTCCACCGGCTTGCCGAGCCCTACCGCGCAGGTTAATTGTTCTTCACCGCGCAGATCATGCCCTTGATCGCCCATATAAAGACGACGGCGGTGAATAATACCGTTCAGCGGCACATAGCCATCATGCGTGCCTTCCAGCAGCACGGCGTCGCGCGAGTCTTCCCGCTCCACCGTTACAGCGCGCGGCTTGCGGCCAAAATGCCCGTCATCGCGCGCTTCGCACGCGCTGCGGTTATCAATCGTCAGACTGTTATGCGCAGGTGTTGAGCGCAACGCATCATGCCAGGAACTGTCCAGCGGATGTGTCCCGCAATTCACGAACACGCGTTCCTTGCCGTAAACAAATTCGAATGACAAGGGTGCACCATGCGCGGCCTCATCATGCGGCCATTTCGGCGCGGTGCCGGTATCGACCATCAGAAGGGACCGACCCATCGTCACGCGCTCATAACCCGTATGCGGCAAATTGCGCAACACGCGCCCACCGGCATTGGCCTTGAACAGAACGGTATCGATCAAATAATCATTGCCTTCCTGCGTTCCATTAAAAATGGCAAAGCCTTTATCGGCGTAACGGAAGAAGCGCACAGCCTGCCCCATACGGTCAATGCTGTGTGTGATTTGTTCCGGTGCGGGATAACCGGCGGCAATCAAGCTGGCGCGGATATCAATGAAAATGCGCAGGACTTCCAGAAGCTGTTGCGGTGAACGGCTGACATGGCCGCCATCAGGCAGGATTTGTTTATCGGTTTCAACCTGCAGCATATCCAGCGCCTGCTCCAGCCACGCTTCACGGCCACTGAACGCAAGACCTGCATAGGCGAGACCGCGAATGCCATACATCAATCCAAGACCCGACACATCCCCCGGTAGCGCTCGTGCCAGATGACGGCATTGCCGCATCAGGGAGTCGAGAAACTGGTCTTCAAAATCATCATCAATACTGGCGCCGTAAAAATCATAAAGTGCAATCCAGTTTGCCACACGGCGGCCGGTAATATCAGGACGCCAGGCGGTTGCATCCCAGCGCGGGTAACGCTTCACCCAGCTTTCAATCATGTTCCGGGCCTGACGGCGCGCTTCATCACCGCTGAGACTGCGCAGATCGCGCAGCCAGTCAAAGCTGTTCATATGCTCCAGCCACAGCGCATCAACACCTTCCGGTGCCCAGCACTTGCCGCGCATCTGCAGATTTTCACCGGCGGCACAGAATGCACCGCTGCATAAAAATTTCCCCTGCTCCGCATTACCGGGCCAGGTATCGGGGGGTGAGAAAATCAGACTCTCCGGTAATGTACCACTTAAAGACCAGTTATAGAGGATGTTATTGAAGGTAAAATGGCTGGCCTTCTGGCGCAGATGACGGACGAACAGGAAACTCATACGGCCTCCCGCAAGGCTGCGATATTTCTGGCATAGCCTTCGGCACCGTCTTTGAACACGGCGGTACCGGCGACCAAAACATTCGCACCGGCTTTAACGACAAGCGGCGCTGTCTGCGGCGTAATGCCACCATCAACTTGCAGATCGATGTGCCGGCCGGTCGCATCGATCAATTTACGTGCCGCTTCAATTTTATCGAGCACGGGAATAAAGGCCTGCCCGCCAAAGCCGGGATTAACCGTCATGATCAGGATCAAATCAACCAGATCCATGACATGCTCCAGCACATCCACGGGCGTTGCCGGGTTCAGCGCAATGCCCGCCTTCTTCCCGAGCGCGCGGATAGCCTGCAGGGAGCGGTGAATATGTGGACCGGCTTCGACATGTACGGTGATGATATCGGAACCCGCGGCAGCAAATGCCTCAATATACGGATCGGCCGGCGCAATCATTAAATGCGTATCAAAAATCTTTTTGGAGTGCGGACGGATCGCTTTGACGATCAACGGCCCGATCGTGAGGTTCGGGACAAAATGCCCGTCCATCACATCGATATGGATATAATCCGCCCCCGCCGCATCAATATTCCGAATAGCCGCGCCCAGATCCGCGAAATCAGCGGATAAAATTGAAGGCGCAATACGGATATCGTTTTTCATGGTCATGGCGTTTTAAGGCGGCAAGATGTGGTATTTTGAAAAATGCATGCGGGAGCATGCACGGGGCGATAGGATCGAAGCATCCTACCCCTTCTTTTATAACAGGTTTTTGGACATTTCCACAAGTTTTTGGGAACTTTTTTTTAAAAGAGTCTAATTTTTTACCAGACGCGCGACATAGAACCCGTCCATGCCCCCGTGCGCGGCATAGTGTTGCGGCAAAATGCGGACGTCGCCTTGCGGTGTGATACATTGGGCTAAACCACCTATTTCAACGGCCTCAACGGGCTTACGCGCGAAGTTTTTATGACGGGTAAGGAACGCATTGACCTGCGCCTCCCCTTCGGATTTCTGCAAGGAACAGGTGCAATAGATCATAACACCCCCGGTTGCCAGCATGCCCGCGACATTATCGAGAAGCCGCGCCTGCACATTGATCAGCTTGGCACTATCAACCGGGGATTTATTATGCAGCACATCAGGATGACGGCGGATCGTGCCGGTGGCGGAGCACGGCGCATCCAGCAATATATAATGGACGGGATCTTTGGGGTGCCAGACGGTGGCGTCGGCGGCTTCCGCCGTCACATGCGTATCAAGGCGCAAACGGTGCATATTATCATGCAGACGTTGCAACCGGCGGGTAGAGCGGTCCAGTGCCAGAACCTGCGCGCCAAGGGCTGCCAACTGCGCGGTTTTTCCACCGGGGGCGGCGCATAAATCAATGACATGCTGCCCGTCAATGCGGCCCATAAGCTGCGCCGGGATGGAGGCGGACGCATCCTGTACCCACCACATGCCATCATCAAAACCCGGCAAAACATGGATGGCCCCGCCAGACAGGCGGCGCAAGCCCCCGGTCGGCAATATCTCCGCCTCCAGCGTTTCGGCCCAATAGTCACGATGCGATGGATCTTTAATACTAATATCAAGCGGGGCTTCGGTCAGCGACGCCAAGGCAATGTCCACCGCAACATCCGGCCCGTAATCGGCAACCCATTCCTGCATCAACCAGTCGGGGATGTTGAGCATCGCGGGGTCCTGCGCGATGATCCAGTCATGCCCCTCCCGCGCGGTCCGGCGCAGTACGGCATTGACGAACCCCTTCTGGCGGCCTAGCGCTGCCTCTTCGGTCATACGCACCGCCGTATCGACGACCGCATAATCGGGCACATTCATAAACATCAATTGCGCCACGCCCAGACGCAGAATATTCAACAGCACCAGCGGATTTGGTGTCTGCCCTTTATCCATCGCGCGGCGGATCATGTCATCAATCTGGCCGCAGCGGCGCAAAGTGGTGGCCACCAGCATCCGGACAAAGGCGCGGTCGCGCGTCTCCAGATGGCGGTAGCTGTCTTTATCTTCCATAATCTGATCGAGCGGTAATTTGCGGCCCAGCACATCGGTCAAAATTTCCAGCGCCACGAAGCGGGCGGTCAACATCTCCACATACGGGGGATGGTCGGAATACTCTAAATCAAATTCATTCTGGTCATGGCTCATTCGCTCAAGGCTTTCTTTGTCGCGGCAAGCTCTGCCTTGATGGAATCTTCGAGGGCACAGCTATAAGCAATCAGCTGCGCATATAATGTACGGATCAGGTCCGGGTCCACACCGCGCTCTTCCGCGCGGGCGGCATTGCGCTCACGTACAGCATCAACGCGGTCCTGGAGAACGGAGGGGATATTTTCACGGAATTTCAACACACCGACTTCGCGGATAACATCCACGCGTTTGGCCAAAAGATCGATGATCTGATCATCCAGCGCATCGATACGATCACGGTAAGGTTTCAAAATCTCCATAACAGGCCTTTTCCTTTGTCCTTGGCAGAGATATATTAAAGATATGAACGTCCAAAAGCAAAGCAATGATCCGAAAGATGCGGAATTAAATCCGCCCGCGGAGGCCGAAACGCCACCGCCCCCCGCCGCACCCGAAATCGGGGGGCGCAAAGGGCCGGAACCCACACGTTATGGTGATTGGGAAAATGGCGGCAAATGCGTGGATTTTTAAGCCGCCGGTTTTAGTTCATATTTATTGGCAATATGCGCCACCCGGTCTGCAGCCTTTGGCAGCTTGCGCCACCAGCTTTGCCATTTCGTCGAGGGCTTGAAATCATCGCCCTGCAACGCGCCCATCGCATAGATTGTATTGCGCACCAGAACCGGATCACCGGTCAGCTCCACCGCGCCCGTGTCCCCGCGATGAACCATGTCACGCGCGTGTCCGACACGGATAAATTTCTGGTACGGGCAGTTCACCCAGTTAAGCGCCGCCAGCGTAATTGCCATACTGACATTCATATCCGTAAATTGCCGCGCTTCCGGCGCATTCATGGCGACAAGCGCCGCCTGGCTGCTGGCAATCACAAAATGCATGATGGCCCCGATATGGCTTTGGATAAAGACGTTTTCCTCGCTCAGCGCATGTGTCTTGTTCCGCGCGATTTCATGGGCAATGGCGGCCCCCAGCTCATCGGGCTGCAAGCCCTCTACAAGGTTGCGCGCAATATAAAGATCATTGCTCTGCATAAAGGTTGTGCCTTTCAGGCGGGACTTCGAAACGCGGACTTTCAGCGGCGCAATATTGGCTTTCTTCGCAAATTCATCAGACAGAGATTGCACATGTTTGGGTGCGGCTTCTGTTCTGCCGACAACCCAGGCGCAGCATCCCAGACTGAACCAGTCGAGATATTTTGTCATGCGCGCCAGCGGGCGGCAGCGGAAATAAAAATAGATAAAAGCCGGAACAGCCACCGCCATGGCAAGGGTTTCCGGCGTCTTATGCGGATGAAGCGCAATCAGCGGTACAAAGGCCGCCGCACCCAGTGCCGCAAACCGGAATTTTTCCCGTAAGGAGGATGTCTTTATTGAATTCATTGTCATGGAGGCACCTTAATGCCTCCATTATGAAAATGTCAAGTTATTGAGGCAGTATACGCGCCAGAAAATCGCGGGTCTTGACCGGGGTCTGGCCTTTGAAATAATGGGTCGCCACCGGCTCCGCCAGCAGCAGGGCGGTTTTCAGTTTTTCCGTCAAAGCCTCCGGCCCGACAGAGCCCATATATTTTATACATTCGAACCCCTCGTTCCAGGCCAGGGCGAGCTCTTCACGGGTCTCCGCCGAGTTGCCGTTAATATAGGCATCAAAGGCCATTTCCAGCCGGGCGGTCTGGGAGGCCAGCATAATCTGGCGCAGGACTGCACCCGGTAAATTCATGCAAATCCCGGTTTCATTAACATGATGCGCCCAGCGCTCCGCCAGATCGCGGGCCGCGTCACTGAATTTCTTCTGGATCAGGCTGTTGTGCATGACACGCGCGAAAGAACCCACGGCGGGTGTTCCGGCGATCATGCCAAAGGCGATCTGTTCTGCGGATGGCTGCGGAACCGTTTCCAGCAATATTTCGGCGATTCTCATACCGCGGTCACGGCTGGCCGTGCTCATCTGGCGCAACGCTTTGAACGCGCCCTGCACATCGGGGCTTTTCACCAGTCCCTGATCCTTGATGTAATCCGATAAAAATGCCATGGGCAAAGATTGGCACAAAGATTGGCCATAAAGCAATAAAACTTTATTGATATTGCGGCGCACAATTTTCTTGCCGCGCCCCTGCCTTTTATGTTTCCCTGAAAGAACAAAGGAAAAATGAAAATGACAATCTACGCCTATACAGCGCAAAGCATGATTAAACCCGCCGGTTTTGAAACCTCCGGCGCGGGGAATGTGCTTACCCGTGTAACAGGCTGATAGTCAGGATTTTTTCCTCCCTCTGTCAGACCCCCGCAAAAGGCTGACAGAGACCACAACACCCTTTCTTTCCCATTTTGGTAGCTGTCCGCCTTTCGCGTTTAACAAAAAACGAAAGGACAACGACTATGACGACCAAATATGACCCTGTATTAATTGATGTGCCGGTGCCGATCGTGACACCGCGCCTGATCCTGCGCCCGGTGGCGCCGGGTGATGGTGCCGTCACGCATGAAGCAAAGGTAGAAACATGGGATGATCTATGCCGGTGGATGCCCTGGACCCGCGATGGCCTCGGCACACCGGATGATGACGAAATCATGATCCGCAAAAACCACGCCAAATTTATCCTGCGCGAAGATATCATGCTGTATGGATTTGAGCGGGAGACAAACCGTTTTGTCATCGCAACCGGCCTGCACCGTTTCTGCTGGCGGGCGCGCCGGTTTGAAATCGGCTATTGGGTCCGCAAGAGCGCGCACAACAAAGGCTATGCGACAGAAAGCACAAACGCCCTAACCCGTTACGCCTTTGATGCGCTGAATGCGAACCGGGTAGAGATCACACATTCCGCTGATAACCATGCCAGCAAACGCGTGATTGAAAAACTTGGCTTTGAGCACGATGCCGTTTTTCGCAAGCATCACTGTCTTCCTGATAGTGGAGCACTAGCGGATTTGTGCGCCTATAGCCGCTTGTCCAAGGACGGCCTGCCGCCACTCGACGTACGATGGGGGCCACCATGAACAATGATCAGCATATAATAAAGCGCAATGTCATGCTGCTGCAGGGGCATGCCGTTTTTCTGAACATGATTTTTATCCTGCCTGTGCTTGTGCCGTATTACCGGGACCAGCTGGGGCTGGGCTTTCGTGAATTCATGATCGGGGAAGCGGTCTTTGCCGCCACGGTTCTTCTGATGGAGGTTCCATCAGGCTGGCTGTCCGATGTCTGGACGCGCCGCAAGGTGATGATTATCGGCACGGCCTTTAACATTATCGGCTTCAGCGTTCTGGGTTTCGCGCAAAGCTTTGCGATGACGATTGTTGCACAAAGCCTGATCGGGATCAGTGTCAGCTTGATCTCCGGTACCAACAGTGCGCTGCTCTATGACAGCTTGCTGGCGTTGGGGCAGGAGAATAAGTTCCGGCGCGCCGAAGGATTACGGCAGGGCCTGAACCTTTATATGGTCAGCCTGTCCTGCATCATCGGCGGCTTTGCGTATCAGATGCATCCGCTACTACCACTGGTTCTCAGCGTTGCAGCATCGGTCGTGGCGCTCGGCTTTACAGTGTTCATGGTCGAGCCGCCGCGTCATAAGGAAAGCGGGCATAAACACCCCGTAGCCGACATGATCGACACAATGCGCTATGCGCTGCATGGGCATGCGGAGATTGCAGGGATCATCCTGCTGTCCGCCGCCTTATTCGCCAGCACAAAGATGTTGATGTGGACGCAGCAGCCTTATTACGGGCTTCTGCATCTGCCAGAAGGCTTGTTCGGTGTCTTCATGGCGCTTGGATTCCTGCTGGGCGGTCTGGGCGCGCATTTCGGGCATTGCCTTGAAAAGCGCGTGCAGGCAGTGCCTTTGCTGCTCGGCTGCATGGCTTATGTGTTCGGAGCGTGCCTGCTGGCCGGTTTATGGCCGGGTTATCATGCCGTGCCGTTATTGCTGGGCGGGTCGATTATATGGGGGCTGGCCGCACCCATTGTGCAGGATGCGCTGAACAAGCGCATTCCGTCCACAAGGCGGGCCACCATATTATCCACGGCAAGCTTAATGGTGAACCTTATAGCGATCCCGCTTTATATCGTGATCGGTCATATGAGCGACGCGCATAATATACAAGCGGGGCCTCTGACACTCGCCGCCTTGATGGGCGGAGCCATGGCCTCTACATTCGTTTTTAAAAAATCCGTTACAGGTCGAGATCAATCATGACAGGGACATGATCGCTGGGCTGTACCCAGTCGCGGGCATCCACCATAATCTCATGACTGCGCAGTTTAGGCAGCAGCGGCTTGGTAATCCAGATATGATCCAGCCTCCGCCCGCGATTTGATTTGCGCCAATCCTGGTTCCGGTAAGACCACCATGTGTAGCACTTCTGATCTTCTGGGACAAAATGCCGGATCGCATCCTGCCAGTCCAGCGAAGCCTGCATTTTTCCCAGCTTCTCAACCTCAATCGGGGTATGCGACACCACGCTTAATAATTGCTTGTGCGACCAGACATCATGCTCCAGCGGCGCAATGTTGAAATCACCCAGTGCCACCAGCGCATCATCCGGCGTGTAGTGTTTCTTGAACCACCGTGCCATTTCATCAACAAAATTCAATTTATGCGCAAATTTGTCATTAATCGTCACATCCGGCTCATCCCCGCCCGCCGGGATGTACAGGCAGTGGATCTCCACCTTTTTCTTTAATTTTTTCGAATCAATATGGATGGCAATATGGCGACAATCCTGCCGGTCGACACGGTGGTAAATTTCCTGCGCCGTAAACGGCACACGTGATAAAATCGCCACACCGTTATAAGATTTCATGCCGTGGATATGTGTGTATTTATACCCTTCATCGATGACGGCCTGCACCGGGAAAAATTCGTCCATCGTCTTTGTTTCCTGCAGACAGATGATATCCGGCTTATGCTCACGCATCAAAGCCTGCAACAAAGGCAGGCGCAGGCGGACAGAGTTAATATTCCAAGTCAGTATTTTCATGCCCGTATCCTATACAAAACCGCCCTTCAGGCAAGCCCAAAAGAAACAGCCCCCGTCAAGGACAGGGGCCGCAGATCTTATTCATCACCGGATGATTATTTAAGCAACGGCTGGTTTTTGCTGTGGTTCAGAAGCCGGAGGCTTCTGCCCCTTTTTTGCGGCATCCCGATATGCAATCACCTCCGCCTGCGTGGGCAGGAATTTCTTATCCATGCCCGGCGGAACAACGGCCACCACGGTCGGATCACCGGTCAGGATTTTCTGGCCGATGCGTTTAATGTCATCAATGGTAACCGCATTGATTTTCGCCGAGATATCGGCAGGTGTTACAAGCGTGCCCGCCGCCAATGTCGTACGGCCATAATAGTCGCAGATATTGCGGTTGGCTTCCAGCTTGGACAGGATGCCCATCTCCATGCCGGCTTTTGCTTTCTGCAGCTCGTCGAGGGTTACGGTTTCAACCAGCTTGTGAAGCTCGGAATAGAATGCGCTGATCAAGGGTTTGACTTTTGGAGCCGCCGCCGTGCCCGCAATAATAAAATTACCGGAATGGCGATAAGCTTGCATCCCGGACCCCACGGAAGCCGTCAATTGCAGCTTATTCACGATTTCCTTATGCAGACGGGAAGAAGATCCGCCGCCCAGAATATCGGACAGAGCCTTATACACATAAAGATCCGGATCATTGGATGACACGCCTTCCGTAAAGAAGGCAATATTGCACATCTTTGCCAGCTCCATTTCCTCATAGGCAACGCCGCCCTGATAAACCGGGGTTGGCAGCGGCTCAAAAGGAAGCTTCGGCATAGCACCATATTTTTTCGATATAAGATCCACGAAATCTTCGTGCTTGATCGGTCCCACAGCACAAAAAACCACGTTATTCGCGACATAGAATTTATCGCGGTAAGCACGTAGAGCCGCTGAATCTGTTGCTCGCAGGGAGGCTTCCGTGCCCAGAATGGTCCGCCCGTGCGATTGGCCCGGATAGGCTGTCGCATATAGCATATTCCATTTACGACTGCCGACATCATCTTCGTATTCACCAATTTCTTCGATGACAACATCCCGTTCACCCGGTGCCCGTGTTAGCGTGCCGTCATCAGCCCATGCGGGCTTACCAGCATATTCATCTTCATCGATATTGGCCTTAAACACCATCTCTCCCAGAATATCGATACCCGCAGCCAGATCGTCTTGTTGCAAATTATAAAAATAATATGCCGTCTGATCCTTGCTTGTATAAGCATTCAGTCCACCACCAAATTTACCTTCAACGATTTTATCAATAGTCCCTGCGGCATAAGACGGTGTTCCCTTGAACATCATATGTTCATTCATATGGGTCGCGCCGTTCAGTTCCAGCGTTTCATTATCTGACCCCACACCAACCCATGCCCCGCATGACACAGATCCTGGATTTTCAACCGTGACAATGGTCATACCGTTGGTCAATACCGTGATTTTCGGCTCGGTCTTTGCCTCATTGGCACCGGTCGTTGTGGCCAGAGACTCCGTTATAAAGCTCTGCGGCGCGGGCACGGGCAGGCTGACATCTTTTAACTGCGCCGCCATCATATCAAGGATTTCTTTTTCTGTTGGCAATGTATCGAGCGGCCCTACGCCTGCAAACGCGTATTTACCGCTTTGCAGAAGGGAGGCTGCTGCCAGACGGATATGATCCGGCGTCACCTGACGCAAATTATGCTCATATGTTTCTGGAGTTGTCACACGGCCATAGGTCAGAAGCTGCAGGGCATTGCGGTTCGCCGCACTACCCGCTTTTTCCAGAGAGGACCGCAAGCTACGCACCGCGCGAATACGGGCATTATCCAGCTCTTCCTGTGTAAAGCCCTTGCGCACGATATCACCGAGTGACGCGATAGTCGCGGACAGTAATTCACCCGCCTTGCCTTCGCCGGTGCTGGCCTCGATGCAGTAAAAGCCCGTTGTATCAAACCCGTTATAGGCCGCATGTACGGAGTAAACGAGGCCGCGCTTCTCCCGGATTTCCTGGAAAAGGGGAGCCGACATGCCACCGGCATACAGTTCGTTCAACATAACAAGATTATAGCGCTCGGTATCATATATGGACGGAGCCGGAAAACCTAAAATCAGATTGAGCTGCTTATTGCTGGCCGCTTCGCGCACGTCACCTTGCTCAAAACTGAAGGACGGGGCCGACTGGTTAGCCACCGCCGCCGCGGGCAGATCACCAAAATACTGGCGCACCAGCTTTTCCGCCGTCGCATTATCAATATCACCGGCAAAAGAAATCACGATGTTGGCAGGGTTCGCGAGAATTTCGGCATATTTACGCTTGACCTGCTCCGGCGTGAAAGATGCCAGAAGGTCTTTCGTGCCTTTGGGATCGTGAGCCAAAGACTGCCCCGGAAAAACGGCCTGCATGAAATTATCGCTTGTCTTACCTTCGGGATCCTGGCTTTCCTGATCGATCCATTCCATGATCTGTGTTTTTGTCAGTTCAATTTCCGCCGGATCAAAAGCTGGATTGCGGACAACATCGGCCAGCAACGCAAAACTATAGGACGTATCGCGCGCCAGAGTCTTTGTAGAGAAAATTGTTGTTTTACGGCTCGACTGCGTCGCTAAGGAAGCCCCACGCGCTTCAATGGCATCGGCCAGTTCTTCACGACTTAAAGTCTTGGTGCCCCCATTGACAGATTCCTGGGCAAGGAAAGTGAGGCCTGCCTCATCCACGGACTCATTCTGAGAACCGTATTTCACATGAATCTGCATGGAAACCAGCCCCGTACCCGGGCGCTCTTCAGTGATACAAGTTAAGCCATTTTCAAGAGTAACGATATTTACCATAATTTATTTCCCTGTTTAATTTTGTTTTTCTTATAAAATATGACTAACGCCGGAGCGTGACTCTGTCAACCGCTCCGGCGTTACTTATTCGGTAATTTAAAATTTAGGCAGGCTGCCGTCGGCGGGCAATCCCATGGACTGCATTAATTTGCGGGTTTCCTCGGCCATCGTTTGGTCGGCATTTTCGCGGGCCTGGTTCAGGGCGGCCATCACCAGATCTTCAACCGTTTCCTTGTCGGACGGGTTCAGCAGATCCGGTGCAATGCTGAGCGCGCGCACTTCGCCGCGGCATGTCATAACCACTTGCACAAGGCCGCTGCCGGACTGCGCGTGAACTTCCATATCGGCCAGGCGGCCCTGCAATTCTTCCATGCGCTTTTGCATGACTTGCGCTTGTTTCATCATTTCCTGAATGTTCATGGGCGGGGCTCCTTAATGATCTTGTTTGATTGTAATTGTGGCAGCGGGAAAAAATTCAAGAACCTTGGCGACGACCGGATGCGTAACGGCCTCAGCGATTTTTCCCTTGGTAATCTGTGCATTTTGTTCGGACAATGTCATGGCACCCGTGGCGCCCGATACGCTGACGACCCAGCGATCGCCGGTAATTTCTAACAAAGCCTTGCTAAGATCGGAAGCAAGCGTTGGACGCGCCGATGTATTCGGGCGGAATTCAAGACGTTGCGGTTCCAGTTTTACAAGGTGTACATATTGATAAACTTCCCCCGCCAGAACCACGTGCCCTTTGGCACGTAATGCTTCATCAAGTGCGGCCAGTGAGTTTATCATCACGGGCATGGCGGCTTCAAAGACTTGCTCCTGCGGCAGGCTGACGGGACGTGCGCCACCGCCGCCGGCAATACTGCGCAACGCCACCGGTTCCGGCGCGCGTGATGGTGCCGCAGAGGATGTATGCGATGACGCATTTGTCGTGCCTTCAGAATTTTTAATCTTGCGCAGAAGATCCGCCGGATCCGGCAAATCGGCCGCGTAGCTGAGGCGGATAACAACCATCTCCGCCGCCGCTTGCGGGTTCGGCGCGATATTCACTTCGCCTAGACCTTTGAGAAGAATCTGCCACGCGCGCCCCAATGTCGGCATCGATAATTTACCGGCCAGATCCTTGGCAATCGCCAACGCATCTGGTGTCATGGTGGCGCGCAGATCCACCGCTTGCGGCACCGCGCGCAGGCGTGTCAGAACATGGGTAATGTCCAGCATATCCTGCATCAGCACCAGCGGATCGGCGCCCGCCTGGTACAAATCATTCATGATCTTCAGCGCGTCGGCGCATTGCCCCTGCACTGCGTGCGATAATAAATCCATCACGCGGCTGCGGTCGGCAAGACCCAGCATGTCGCGCACCTGATCCACGGTGACATCACCGCTGCCCCGGGCAATCGCCTGATCCAGCAGGCTGAGCCCGTCCCGAACTGACCCGTCCGCGGCGCGTCCGATAAGAGCCAACGCTTCATCCTGCGCCGTTACATTTTCTTTGGTGCAGATCGTCGCGTAATAATCGGCCAAGGTCTGCGCATCCACGCGACGCAGATCAAAACGCTGGCACCGCGACAGAACTGTCACCGGCACCTTGCGGATCTCGGTCGTTGCGAAAATGAAAATCACATGCGACGGCGGCTCTTCCAATGTTTTCAGCAACGCATTAAACGCCTGCCGTGACAACATATGCACTTCATCGATGATGTAGACTTTATAACGGGCAGATGTCGGGGCATAGCGCACACCGTCCAGAATTTCACGGATATCATCAACACCGGTCCGGGACGCGGCATCCATTTCCATGACATCGGGATGACGATCTTCCGTAATGGCACGGCATGTTTCGCAATCATCGGTCGGCCCCGTCGTCGGGCCCGCATTTCCGTCAGGACCCCGGTAATTCAAGGCCTTGGCAATGATACGCGCCGTTGTGGTTTTGCCAGTGCCGCGGATACCGGTCAGCATATAAGCCTGCGCAATCCGGCCCGATTGAATCGCATTGGTCAGCGTACGCACGAGCGCATCCTGACCAATCAATTCGCCAAAATTACGGGGCCGGTATTTCCGCGCGAGAACGCGGTACGGTGATTTCTTTTCTGTGTCAGACATAGTTATTTAACTAGCGGGATTCGCCGGGCGTTACAAGGGGCGAGGCTTCGCCGCACCACCAATCATTAACATAATTCAAGCGCAGCCTATATATTCTGAAATTCCGGCAGATCCAGCTTGTGGCCGGTTTTGCGGGCATCGTCCTGGTGGTGTAAAATCTTGCGGGTGCTGCGCGCGATAAATTCGGTCAGGACCTTGCGCACGAACAGCGCGTCGGCTTTTTCTGCAATCGGCTTGTCCGGCGCATATGTATTGAAGATCGCGGACAGGCCCTGCTTCTGCGCGTCATAACGGCGGCTGGTGGTTTCATTGACAACAGCGATCAGGCGCGCGCGCGTATCCGTGTCCAGCACACTGCCCGCATTAAAAATCTCCCGAATATCGTGCAGGTCTTTCTGATCCTGGCGATGATCGGCCAGTTTTCTGAGTGATTTCTCATGATGCCGCAGGACTTCGTCACGGTTCTTTGTCGGGAACAACGCTTGAAAATACGCGCATTGGCGATTGGTTGTCGCGCGGTGCGCCTGAAATTTAGCGGGATGGTGATCCTGCGGCGTCGGCAGATCGCCAAACCCCAGCGCTTCCCGTATGGTTTTATAATCAGCAAGCGCGGGCAGGTCCGCGCGATCATTCACATACAGATATGTGCAGCTTTCCACCCAGTCACCGGTATTGAATACCGTAAAATTGCGCCCGTCTTTATCCTGATACGATTTCGTGCCCGGCATGTGTGTATGGCCGTTAATACCGAATTCGGCATCGGCCTGTCTTATCGCTTTGATAATTTTTTCCGGTGGCTGCGTCTTTTCCGTGAACGTCTTGAAATAGCGCTTTACGATATGGGCCGGATTGGTTTTGATCCCAAACTTGTCATACAAAAATCCGGATGTAGCCTTACCCGTTTTAACCAGCAAATCATAAGCCGCACTGATCCCGTGCACCACCGGCCATAGAAGCGGATTGCTATATAATTCCGGATCATTTTCGTCCCCGTGCGATACACGGATACGGCGCGGTTTTGTACCTTCGGTTTCATAGACACGCTCCCACGCGAAATCGTAATTTTTGGGGAACACGCTGTAATCCGCGCGGGCGTTCAGCAGATTAATCTGCGGCCGCAAATTTTCATCATGATTGCCCGGTGTCACATGAATGCGGACATTTTTTTCAAGGGCGGCGTAATTCAGAATGTCAAAAATCCGGCGCTCCATTTCGGAATAGGGCTTCTGGTTTTCATCCTTACGTTCCCACCCGCCGATCCAGTCGCCGACAATATGCAACTCCTCCAGCTCATCAAAATCCAGATGGCTTAAAAATTCATACAGATACTCAACCGCCGTCTTGCCGGAACCCAGATGCTGGTCCGACATGAAAACGACTTTATGTTTGAAAACGGGAAGCGGGTCTTCACAAGAGACAGCTTCCATTAAATTCAGGACATGTTTTGATTCATCGTCGCCGAATAATAAGGGGGGCGTCTGACATGCTGATTTTTCGGCCATTCACTTGTCCTTTGATTACAAGATTTACGACCCCTTCATAAAGCATGGAAGTCTTTGAAATGGCAATAGAATTGATTTCTTGTGCGGCGCGGTAAGTTTCTGATATAGTTTGTACTTCGACCTAAAAAGTCACGGCCATTTACGGACCGTCCGGGGCCTTGGCAAAGTGATAAAATGACCCCTGCCCGCACGTCACCATAAAATCAAGGCCGTGATAACGGATACGCGCCGTAGGAAATTCTTCCCCTTCAACCGCGACCGCCTCATCCCCGCGCAGTTCAAACAGACATTCCGTCACGCGTTTGAGATCACCATCGTCAAAAGCGGGCGCATCTGCAAGACCCTGCGCATTCTGTTCGAAAATATCAACCAGACGCTTAAAATCCGCACTTTCAAAATAATCACGGCGCGCCTGTGCTTCGGCTTTAAACTTTTCTACAAAGGCACGGCCCGCTTCCTGACCGGCGGGGGACTGCATATAGTCACGAAACTCGTCTGCAAGACTGGGCATAAAACCTCCGCAACGGGATAAGAAAAAAGTGGAAGACTGACACGACCCGATTCCATGCGGTGCGGCTGCTGCCTTTCGGCCCTGACCGGATTAGCGCCAGTATCGCCCGGCCAGCCTTCCGCCACTGGATATAAGGGCTTTGCCCGCATTTTGCAAGCCTTTGCCCCGCCAAAAACAAGTTTTCATTGAAAAACCAGCCTTTGCGCTGTATTTATGTAAGTATCTTCTGCCATCCGGCACGCCGATTTAGCTCAGGGGTAGAGCAGTGCTTTCGTAAAGCAAAGGTCGGGGGTTCAAATCCCTTAATCGGCACCATTTAAAAAGCTCGCCTTGTGCGGGTTTTTTAAATGGTCACGGTCAAGGGGATGCGAATGCCCGATGGGGTTCACGGCCCGGCGCCGCCGGGACGCCGCAGGTCAAAAGAAAAATTATAAAGCCCTGCAAAATCCCTTAATCGGCACCAGCCTTCACTCAACTATAGCCTCAAACTCCCAACCGCTATTTTCAAAACCTCATCTATATAAGCCGCCCGGCTTTTGCCGCTAAGCGTGACATGCGGATCATCGTGTTTTTTGACGATGCCAAGTTCTTCCATGACCTGACCCACCGTCCATTTATCAAACCCTCTGCCCCGTGCGATTGCAACGCTATGCGCAGGAAATTCTACGCCGTCGCTATAGAAAACGCCCGGCTCCGCCTCTGCCGCGGCGAGCATGACAACGGCACGGTCGATATATTTTCCGTTATCTTCAAAGAGACCATTTTCAATACTGACATATATATCTGCGCCGGGAAGGGCGGCGCGCGCGCCTTGAATACGGTTAAAGGCCCCGGTGAGAGTTTCCTGATTTACCGGCTGCGCGGCGACACCGGAGGGGATATTGACCGGTATAATTTCATACGCCGCACCAAAAGCCGCCCGGCAGGCCGCTATCTTCACCGTACTCGTTGATGCCAAAACCACTTTCATCACAATCTCCTCCATAAGCCCTCAAAATTGCCTGGCCTTAACCTTACAGCGCATTATATTTTATGACAACAAAACTATCGCGGCGTGCGAAAGTGCAAAAAATTTGCGCCGCCCTGTAACTTTTTCCACCCTTCCTTCGAATTTAATGATGCGGACTTGTTTTAGAGTGCGCATTAACGTTAACCTAATCCTAGGAGCTACAATTATGTCTATTTCTAAAATTACACTGAATACATTAATCGCGGGTGCTATGGCTGTTTCACTGGTTGGTATGGCCAGCGCGTCAGCGAAAGCGGCAGACAATGAAAAATGCTATGGCATCGTCAAGGCTGGCAAAAATGATTGCGCCAACCATGCCAAAACACATTCTTGTGCAGGCCATGCGAAGGTAGATGCCGGCTCCGGTGAATTCCTGCTGGTACCAAAAGGTACATGTGAGAAAATCGTCGGCGCGTCCCTGACCCCGGCCTAGATCATTATTACGATAAAGCGATAATCATGACTGCGCACACCGCCCTTCATGACAGACCATGCCCGCCGGAAAAATTATCGGCGGGCATCGGACTGCGCCACACACATTATAACGATGTGATAGAAACGCGGCCTGCCATTGGCTGGCTTGAAGTTCATCCCGAAAATTATTTTTGCGGCGGCGCGCCGCGCCATGCGTTGTTACAAGCCCGCGCCCTTTATCCTGTCAGTTTTCATGCCGTCGGTATGTCATTAGGCTCCGCCGAGCGCGTTAGCCCGGCGCATCTGACCCGTATCAAGGAACTGGTCGCTATCTATGAACCCTTTCAAATATCGGACCATGCGTCATGGAGCATGAGTGGCAATGCCCATCTGAATGATCTGCTGCCTTTGCCGTATAACGAAGAAACGCTGGCCACGTTATGCCGCAATATTGATGAGACACAGAATTTTCTGGGGCGCCAGATACTGGTCGAAAATCCGTCAACTTATCTGGCGTTTAAGAACAGCACGATGACCGAATGGGAATTTATGAATGAAACGGCGCGCCGGACGGGCTGCGGCCTGCTGCTCGATAGCAATAATATCTATGTGCAAAGCGTTAATCATGGTTTTGATGCGTTTGAATATATGCGCGGCATTGAAGGGCGCTTTGTAAAGGAAATGCATCTGGCCGGGCATCTGGAGACTGTGTCACCGCAAGGGGAGCGTATATTAATCGATACGCACAACTCCCATATCTGCGATGATGTGTGGCGGCTGTATGACTATGCGCTGGCCCAATTTGGTCCGGTACCGACATTGATAGAATGGGACCAGGATTTGCCGCCCTTATCCACTTTGGTTGCCGAAGCCCATAAAGCCGAAACCTTATTAAAGAGACGGCAGGTGCATCATGATGCTGCATGAGATACAAAAACTATTCGTGAATACGATGATTGATAGTCCGGAGACGGTGGCGCAACCCTCCCGCGCTTTGCAATCCCTTTTCACCGCAGAAGACAGCCTGGCGGCAAGGCTTGCCATCTACCGCAATAATATTGTCGGCAGCCTGACCGATGCGTTGCTGGCGACCTATCCGCTGGTCACAAATCTGACGGGGGAAGAATTTGCGACTGCTATGCTGCGCAGCTATGTGCTGCTGTATCCACCGGAAACGGCCAGCCTTTCGGATTATGGGGACAAGGTGGCCGCGTTTATTGCCGGATTTACGCCCGCTTCAACCTTACCGTATTTGCCGGATATAGCCCGTATGGAATGGGCGATGAATCAGGCCTGCTACGCGCCGGATGATCTACCCTTGACGAGCGCGTCGATAGACAGGCTGATGGCTTCTGACCTTGCAGACGCGCGGTTGCCGTTCCGGGCGTCCGTCCAGCTTGTAAAATCCCCGTGGCCTGTGCTGAGCATCCGGGCATTTTGCTTGCAGGAGGCAGAGACAGAAGAAAAGCTGGACACAAACCAGCCCGGTGAGTCTGTTCTTATATACCGGCCCGGCCTTACGGTTGAGCTTATCGCCCTGAGCAATGCCGATTATCATTGCCTGTCTTTATTAAAGGACCAGACATTGGGGGTGGCCTTGCTTGAAACGCAGCAAGAATTCCCGGCCTTTGACATACCTGACTTTATCCAGAGATTCATAACATACGAAATTTTTAAGGAGATACCATGATAAGTTTTGCTAAAAACCTGAACCATAAACTCGACCCCTGGCGCGTCTATGCCGATAAATTTGTCGCCCCCGTGCTTTATCTTATAATCCGCCTTTATATTGCGCAGATTTTTTTCCAGTCTGGCCTTCTTAAGTTCCAGAATCTTCTTAATGGTAACTGGGAGGCAACGGTCGGTCAGTTTGCGGATCTTTATCCTGTCCCCGGCCTGCCTGCTTCGGTCGCCGCCGTGATGGGTACCGCGGGGGAGATTGTGCTTCCCATACTGCTGGCTTTTGGATTGTTCGGGCGCTTCGCGGCACTCGGCCTTATCGGAATGACCTGCGTTATCCAGTTTCTGGTGCCGGAAGATTACGGTGTTGCCAATGACATACATTATTACTGGCTGATGCTTCTGGCCGTTATCGTGGTGCGGGGCGCGGGGACATTGTCGCTTGATCATCTTATACAACGGCGCTTGAAATAATAAAAAACGGCGGCCCCAAGGACCGCCGTTTCTTTTAATATATAGCCGCTAATTACAGAGCAGCTTGCTTCAGCTTGGACAGTGGGCGTACTTTAACGCGCACGGAAGCTGGTTTCGCAGCAGCTTTAACCAGTTCGCCTGTTGCTGGGTTGCGGATCAGTGTGCCAGCTTTACGGGCAGGAACTTTACGCAGTGTTACTTTCAGCAGACCTGGCAGGATGAAAGAGCCAGCGCCTTTTGGATGTACGGAACCGAGGATTGCGCCTTCGATTGTCGCCAGAACTTCGCCAGCCTGTTTACGTGTCAGGCCGTTTTGCTCAGAAATCAGGGAGAGCAGAGCGGATTTCGTCAGAACGTCTTTTACAGGACGTACAACGGCAGGGGCCGCTTTTTTAGCAGCTGGTTTCTTGGCAGCTGGTTTTTTAGCAGCTGTTTTCTTTTTTGCTATAGCCATTTTGTTTTTCACTTCTCTATTGATAAGTTGTTGTATCACGCGAATCAGCAGGACTTACCCGCTAATCACATTTAGATTCATAGCAGATTCGCGATAGAGATAAATAGCCAATATGCACATTATTCACTGTATTTTGATGAAAAAACCCTTGATTCGCCTATAAAAGCGTGTTTTCTGATAATCGCCGCCTCAAAAAACGCCTGTTTTCCTTGGAAAACACGGTTTTTTTAAATCCCCACTTACGGGTGATCGCCAGAATCAACAAGCGCAAAGCATGATAAAAAGCTGTGAATTGAATTTTAAAAAGGCAATTCCTGGGTTTAAAATTATTTTGCCTGTCATCCCTGGCCTATGTGCAGGCATAAACCCGCTACGTCCGTATCATGGGGAGGGTGTTATAACCGGCGATGGCAGCGATGCTGCCGCGTCTGCGCTCAACGCCATGGCCGTCTTTATCCAGAATTTTTTCAACGATGCCAGAACCTGCTGCTGCGCCATATCCTGCGCGTCTTGCGGGGGCAGGCGCGTGTCAAGAATTGTATTTTGTACAAATTCTACAGCTGCCTTGATACCGGCAGAGGCGTCCTCACCGATACCGCGTGCGTTTGCTTGCAACGCCGCCCGCACATCATTGCGTAAGGCAGGGAATATATTGCTGGCTACACTGTGAATGGCGTTTTCCCATCCCGCCGCCATGCCGATTTGTGCCGCATAGTCACGGTTTTTATGGATCGAATCATAATGTATATCCTGCAGCCCCATGTAAATAGAGCTAAGCCCTGCGGAATATCCTTTGATAAACTCTGCGTTATTATTTAATGGTTGAGGCTGACGGGGCGGCACGGCTTGTGCATTCACCGGCGTGGGTGTCGCCATCTGGGCCATGGCAAAACTCCCTGTGGCAGACATTTGGGGCCAGGTGCGCTTAATCTTGTCCTGCCGGCGGGCGCATCTTGACAAAGGATGCTCAATTCTGGCAATCGCAGAAAATAGAACCTTGATTGGTGGTTTCGCCGGTTCGAAGACGTGACGATTCTCATATTCAAGCTCAATCGGCTCGCTCAGCTTCATAGCGATATCTTCGTGAAGACGAATGGTAACTATGTCGCGATAAACAGCTTGCGTCAGATGAACCCCCATTTTAATCAAACTGCGGTCCAGCGGATAAAGGGGTGATGACGCTATATTCACCTGATCGAGCGCCTGCGAAACAAGAAAGTCGCCATTAAAGGTAAAAAGCAGCATTTGGAAATCCTCAACCGCAGACAGGGCACCCGCATTAAAATCGCCGTCCGTAATAGGTTTATAAGAACGGATAGTGTCCTGCCCGGTTAATTGATAGATCGTGTCGCCCGCCTCAAGCTGCGTCAAGGCACGGCCATATAGATCCTGCACCATTTCTGCCGTATGGCTGTAAAGACGTTGTATGGCAAAAATTTGCGGTCTAGTCAGGCCAAAAGGAAATATATCCCGCTGCCCGGAAACGCCCAAACGCTCCGGATCATACTTCAAAAGAAGACGGATTTTACTGAATGTTTCCAAACGGCCTTTTTTAAAGGCCTCTGATTGATAAGTCATCATTAACCTCCCCTGCGAGGTATTTTATTATTTTTTGATACTAAAACCATAATCAAAGGGGCATGGTCTGTAAACAAATAATTCCCGCAAGGCAGCTATGCCTTTAAGGCTGCCGCCGCCCTTCACCCGCGATGCGCGCCCGGATCTTCGCCCACCACCAGCCGATAAAGCGCAGGCGGCTCAAAAGCTGCGACCCGGAATCCCAATGGTCCAGATGGGCCATCACACGGCCATCATTACCAAACATGATCTCGCTGACCCCCAGAATGGTCCATTGGCGACGGGCAGCCCCCTTGGGAATAAAGGTCATCACCCAGCGCAGATAGACCGTTTGCCCGTCCCGGCCCCAGGCCTGGTCGTTAATTTTTATCCTCACCTCCTCCGCATGGGCATAAAGGTTATTAAGAACATCTTTCATGGCCTCCGGCCCCTGAATCTGGTGAAATGGGTTGGTATAGCGCACATAGGGCACCACCAGCGTCTCCAGCAGTGGAACCGAGCGGGAGGAGAGCTTCTGCCAGAAGGCGATATAGTCTTCCAGGGGCTTTTGCAGGGTTAAATTGACCATGGCGCATCCTATATTCAAAAAGGGGCCAAAATCCACAGTTTTTATGTCGAATTTTCTGGCTTTTTGGCCCGTTTCGCGGTAGATGATGCGCTGCAAAATCAAATCAAACCAGAACGATAGAGTAAGTCATGACAAAAGCACTACGCAACGTTGCCATTATCGCCCACGTTGACCATGGGAAAACCACCCTTATTGATACGATCCTCCGTCAGGCGGGTTCCTTCCGCGACAACCAAAAAGTCGCCGAACGCGTTATGGACAGCAACGATCTTGAAAAAGAGCGTGGCATTACCATTCTGGCCAAATGTACCGCCGTTCATTGGAAGGGCACAAAAGTTAACATTATCGACACGCCGGGCCACGCCGATTTCGGTGGTGAGGTTGAGCGCATTCTGAGCATGGCTGACGGCGCGATCGTACTGGTTGATGCTGCCGAAGGGCCCTTGCCCCAGACAAAATTCGTTCTGACCAAGGCGCTGAAAAAAGGCATCCGCCCGATTATCGTCGTGAACAAGATCGACCGTCCCGATGCCCGCGCTGATGAAGTGTTGAACGAAGTATTTGATTTGTTCGTCGCATTGGAAGCCAATGATGAGCAGCTGGACTTCCCGGTACTGTACGCCTCCGGCCGTGATGGCTGGGCCGCGACATCTCTGGATGCGCCACGCGAAACACTAGCGCCCTTGATGGATCTGGTTGTGGCGCACGTGCCGCCACCATCCGTTGACGAGAACGCACCATTTTCCATGCTCAGCACCTTGCTGGAAAAAGATAATTTCCTGGGCCGCATGCTGACCGGTAAAGTTTACGGCGGTAAAGCCAAAGTCAACATGACTGTGAAATCCATGGCTCTTGACGGTGTCACGGTGGAAACATTCCGCCTGACCAAGCTGCTGACCTTTGATGGGATTGAGCGTATTCAGACCAACGAAGTGGTGGCAGGTGATATTATCTGCATCGCCGGTATGGTCAAAACATCGGTCGCCGATACGATTTGCGATCCGGCCGTGTCCGCGCCGATTGAATCAACACCCGTTGATCCCCCGACCATGGCCGTTACCATTACCGTTAACGATTCACCTTATGCGGGTACGGAAGGCAAAAAATTGACCTCCACCATGATCCGCGAGCGTTTGATGGCCGAAGCCGAAACAAACGTCGCGATCAAGGTTACCGAATCCGCGAACCGCGATGCGTTTGAGCTGGCCGGTCGTGGTGAATTGCAGATCGGTGTTCTGATCGAAACGATGCGCCGCGAAGGCTTTGAGCTGTCTGTATCCCGCCCGCGCGTTCTGTTCCACAAGGATGAAAAGGGCAATATCACCGAGCCTTATGAAGAAGTCATTATCGATGTGGATGATGAATTTTCCGGTACGGTTGTTGAGAAAGTCTCCCTGCGTAAGGGCGAAATGACCGATATGCGCCCCAGCGGCGGCGGTAAAACACGTATTACCTTTATCGCCCCGTCCCGCGGCCTGATCGGTTACCAGTCACAATTTTTGACCGACACACGTGGCACCGGCATGATGAACCGTATCTTCCATTCTTACGGTCCGCATAAAGGCGAAATCGCAGGCCGCCGTAACGGCGCCCTGATTTCTACTGATAAGGGCGAAGCCGTTGCGTACGCGATCTTCAACCTGCAGGACCGCGGCGTGATGTTTATCGGCCATGGCGATAAAGTGTATGAAGGTATGGTTGTCGGCGAACATAGCCGTGAAAACGACCTGGAAATCAACGTCCTGAAAGGCAAGCAGCTGACCAACGTCCGTGCGTCTGGTAAAGACGATGCCGTTCTTCTCGTTCCTCCACGCAAGATGAGCATGGAAGACATGATGTCCTACATCAAGGAAGACGAGCTGGTTGAAGTGACGCCCAAAGGCCTGCGCCTGCGCAAGAAACATTTGAGCGCGAACGAGCGTGAAATTGCCAAGAAGCATGAGAAAAAGAACCGCGAAGCCAACGGCTAGGGTCAAGCCGGGGTAATATTACCCACTACAGGTATAACGGGTATTACGGCACGCGCCGATGATTGATGGATATTAAGATTGCCCAGCATCGCTGCAAAGCGTTGTTTCAGGGCACCGTCTTCCAGCGCATTATCCACTATCGGAAACACGCTCAGCCGCACCCGCGTTACGGGCTCATAATCATGGACCAGGCGCGCCGTCTGCAGACCCGGCGGCGGATGGCAGGCTTCACCGCCCGGCCCTCCGACTATATCGATCCCTATATCTTGCTGTAATTTCCCCAAACCATCGGCTAGCGCCCCGCGCCCCTGCAGACGCAAGGCAGCCTCCACCTCATCCAAAATCGGGCTGGCTTCAAGAATGGCAAACATTTCGGCATCATTCAAAGATGTCATCGGGCGCCCCCTGTTAGACTCTATATAGAGTATATAGAGTCAATATCAATGAAATCTTAATGGCTTTGTGGTGTGATAAATTCATGATGCAAACACCCGTTTCCGATGTCTTTCAAAAGAGAAGCGAACCAAGGACGCTTTACCATTGTATCTATGGCACAATTCAGGGCGACGGCCTTGAACCCACCTGTCTGGGTGAAGTGAATGGCCGAGAAGACCGGTTTTTATTTGCCGCTTCACATCTGACAAAGGCTTTGGCCTTTGCTTTTTCTTATCATGAAGGAACGGAGATTATCTGCAACGGCGCCATCACAGGCACCGAAGATGAATTCGCCATCATCATGAATAGTGAAACAACCATAAACAAAGCTTTCGATGCCAAAATATTTGCCTTTCCCGACACCGGATTTGAGGAAGCCTGGCCCGGTACCGAGGCGCGTCAATATGTATCCACGCAGACCGTTCCGTTCAGCAAGACAAGGATAGCCCTGGAAATTAAATCTGCTGATGATTTGATGCGTCATGGCTTGCAGATTTTTTCGACGCCAGACACGTTATCGGAACATGAAATTAAGAATTTTCTTAAAGAAGACTATGAAGGCGCATCCAATGAAGAATGGCTATTTCATCTTCTAAAAAACAAAGGTTTTGTGTGGGAAAATCAGCGGCGCGGGATAAATCCTAATACCGCTCTTCAAAACTTATTTGATGGACTCTCCCAAATTCCCAGCCCCTCACAACAACCACGCCCATAAAAATATACAACATTGCACCCACGCCCTTTCTTGTCATCTTCCGCGAAAGCGGGAGATCCATAGAGAAAAGGATAGGGGCACAGAAGATCAAAAGAAAAGCTATTTATAATATAGTGCGCACCTTGGTTCTCTTCTGAGCCTAGACGATCTGGGTTATGGATCCCCCGCCTTCGCGGAGGATGACAGTGGAAGATTTTTAGACCCAGCCAATACAAAAAATCCCCGCCGGTTAAAGCGGGGATTTCTATTTATTTACGGACGCTGCGACTATCGGGCAGCGCGTTGTTTTGGCTTGCCGGCAGAAGGGCGGCCTGCGAAGGCTGGTTTGCCGCCGCCGAAGGATTTACCACCGGACGGTTTGCCGCCATGTGATTTACCGCTTGGTTTACCAGCAAATGGTTTGCCTGCGAAAGACTTACCGGCTGGCTTATCGCCATGGGTTCTGCCTGATGGCTTGCCGTTCGGGCTGTAAGGCTTTTTCGGGCGGGCTTCGCCGTCAAACTTTCTGGCACCATCACGGTCGCCGAAGCTGCGTTCTTTGCGGAACTGACCTTCTGGGCGGCCTTCGGATTTTGGTTTGAAGCTGTCTGCACCGAAACGATCGCTCTTGCCTTTATACTCTTTCTTTTGGAAAGAACCTTCGTCCTTGCGGAAGTTACCACCTTCTTTCTTCACGAACGGACGCTCGGTGCGATCAGGTTGTGGGCGGTCAGCACGCGGACGATCGTTATAAGGACGATCGGACTGCGGACGTTCGGCACGGCCTTCTGTCTTCAGATAGCGATCTTTGTTTTCGCTACGGTCAGGACGGGCCTGGTAATCGGAACGCTCAGCACGGGCAGGACGCTCAGACCGAAAGTTATTCTCTTTATCCCCCGCGAAAGGTTTTTTGAAACCTTGTTGTGGGCGGTCAGAATGTGGACGCTCAGCGCGCGGACGATCATTATAAGGACGATCGGACTGTGGACGGTCAGATTGTGGACGATCGGCACGGCCTTCAGCATTGTAAGGCTTTTTGAAGCCTTGCTGCGGACGGTCAGTTGCAGGACGGTCATAACGGCTGTCGCTCTTGTAGCTGCGCTCTGCACGCGGGGCATCGCCACGCGGTGCCGGACGCTCGGAACGGCCTTCATAACGACCCTCAGCACGAGGCTTGGCATCACGATTTTCCCAAGGTTTGCGGGAACCGCTGTGGGCGGACGCATTGCCACCACCGGCATAACCGCTGCGACGTGGTTTGCCGCTGCTGCTCTTGCTGCGGTTATATTCACGGCCGCTATCTTCGAAGCCATCAGCACCTTTACGAACGGAGCCGGGGTTCAGCAGGCGGTTAATCGCGGACCATTTGCCACGGTCAGACGGGGAGATAAAGGAAATCGCAGTCCCTTCAGCACCCGCACGCGCGGTACGGCCGATACGGTGTACGTAATCTTCCGGATTTTGTGGCAGGTCATAGTTGATTACAGATTCAATGTGCGGAACATCCAGACCACGGGCCGCAACATCGGTTGCGATCATGATACGGGTTTTCTTCGCACGGAAGTTTGCAATGGCGCGCTCACGCTGGCGTTGTTTCAAACCACCATGCAGTACATCCACAGCATGTTCTTCACGGGCCAGCTTGGCAACCATTTTGTCCGCACCATGTTTTGTTTTCACGAACACGATAATAGAACCGCTGCGGGCATCCAGCTGCGCACTCAGCGCATCATATTTGCCCGCTTCGTTTACAAAGACCTGCTCATGCGTAATGTTGGCCGCAGATGTCTGCTCCGGATCAATCGCAATGCGCTCAGGCTTGTTCAGGTATTTTTGGGAGAATTTAATAATGCTCGCCGGGAATGTGGCGGAGAACATCAGAGTCTGGCGACCGTCTGGAACGTTCGCAAGGACATCATCAATCTGGCCACTGAAACCCATATCAAGCATACGGTCGGCTTCGTCCAGTACAACAATACGTACATTTTCCATCAGGCGGTTGTTCCGGCGCAAATGGTCATTGATACGACCAGGCGTACCGATGATCAGGCGCGGGTTACGGCGCAGCTGGTCAAATTGCTTGCCCATGGACTCGCCGCCCAGAAGCAATGCCGTCTTAATAGGGGAGCCTTTACCTTCGGCACCTTTGTGCAGAAGATCGTGCGCCACAGTCATAATCTGCGTCGCCAGTTCGCGTGTCGGGGACAGGACGAGGGCGCAGGCTGTCGGATCTTCCAGGAGCTTGGCAATCATCGGGATACAGAACGCGCCGGTTTTACCGGTACCTGTCTGGGCGGAACCCAGAACATCGCGGCCCTGCATGGCGAACGGGATCGCCTTCATCTGTACCGGTGTTGGTGTGGTGTAATTCATACGGGCCAGAGCTGTTTGCAGCATGGGCGGTAAATTGAAAGCGGCAAAGCCGTTCTCTGAAGAAGAGTTATTAGAAGAAGTCATTGTTCTTATCCTTGTAAGACATATGTGAGCGTCACGGGCTCCCACCTGGAAGTCCGTATACAGTTTCGCAGCTTGATGACGCCGGAAACTCACATCCTACAATTTTAGGAAAAGTCGCCGAAATCGGGGCCTTATCTGCCGCCTGTCTATAAAAGACCAGGGTAGAAGTGGCAGTGCCCGTCCAATATGCAGGCGCACTCTATACTGATATTCCGTAAAAATACAAGGAAAACTTTATAAAAAGTCATTTTTGAAACGCAAAGCACGCAAAGTGACGCGAAGGAAAGGGTAAAACACAGTCTTCTTCGCGTCACTTTGCGTGCTTTGCGTTTCAGTTTTTTCTAAAAACCCGGAAGTAGTACAGCGCCAGCCAGCATAGCAGCGCCCAGGCCGTCCCGCCGAGCCATCCGGCCAGCACATCACTGGGCCAGTGTACGCCCAGGTAAATCCGGCTAACCCCGACCAGCAGCGTGATAAAAATACACAGGGCCAGTATATAGGATTTCAAGCGGTAATTACTCTGCGTCTGCGCCAGCAACGCGCCCAGCGTCAGATAGACAAGCGCCGCCATCATCGCATGGCCGCTGGGGAAGCTGGCGGTATAGACAATCGCGTCTGACGGTATCAATTCAGGCCGGGGGCGGTCAAACCCGGCCTTCAGTAAATTGGTAATAACCGTGCCCGTCCCGATGGCACACAGCAGGAAAATGCCTTCGCGCCTTTTACGCACCATCACCATATAAAAAAACGCGGCCACCACCAGAAGCGTCAGAATGGCAATCCCGCCCAACGCCGTAAAATCCCGCATGATTTCTTCCAGCCAGCGCGGACCCAGCGGATCATTCAGATCCCCCGGTGCACGCAGTTTATGCAGGATCATCGTATCAATCTCGCGGCTGTCCCCTTCAAACACATCCTCGGCCAGCTCCCACAAAGACGCGACAAGGAACCAGCATAGCAGCGCCATACCCACCGCCAGCGGATGGCGCTTCACATGGCCTATTATAAAACCGCCGGTTTTAAAGGCACGATCCTGGATATGTTTCATTGCTTATGTCCGCAGGCAGGCCGCTTCAAACGTGCCGACAAAATCGTTCAGCTGCGCCGGCGTCAGGATTTTATTATTCTTGCTGACCCATGCAGACAACATGCGGTCGAAGCAGGGCTGATAGTTTCCTGCCGCTCCCTTGACCACATCGCTTTTACCCTGCCGCCGCAAATCCGTCAGAACCGTTTCATTGATGGTAATATTGACCAGTAGCCCGTCACGATAAAAGGCCTGCGCGTAGCAACTCGCGGCGCTATTATCCAGCCCTTTATAAGGCTCAATCAACGACCCCTTCCCTGCAAGCTCCAGAAAATCATACGGCGTCATATTAATCGCATAGCCCAGCGCGCCATCACCTTCGGACAAAGACACATCACCCACACCGCCATTGCAGCGATCCCCGGCCGCCACGGCCTGCTTGACAATAAAATGATCGTCGGCGCGCTCCAGTATCAAAAGCACGCTGAATGTACCGCTGCCGCCACCATTTTCATGAATCAATACGGCTTCACCGCCCTGCGCGGGGCCGATATATCTATACTGGACAAAACCGGCCTGAGCATCTACCGCCTCATCCTTGCCGCGATAGCGTGCATACACACTCGCTGGATTATCGACAGGGGAAATTTTTTCTTCCGTCACCACAAAATTCTCACGGCAGCCTGTTAAAGGCAGCTTGGCGCGATCTTCGCCCAAAATGCTGAGACACATAGGATCAACGGGCTTGCCTTCCACCAGTAGCGCCGGAGGGAAGGCAAATGTGGGCGTCCGGTTCTGCGCCTGCGCGGCCGGGTCAATCACTTCGGTTTTATCATTGATATTGGGTAAATCCGATGTATCAACCGTGGAAAGGCCCGCATTATCCGCGCTACTGCTAACGCGCTGCTGCTCTTTATAATAGGCATAAAGGCCAAAGCTCGTAACAACCGCCACAAGAACAAAAATTAGAACTGTCTGCTTTTTCATGGGTTTATTTATATAGCAACGCGGTATGAAGATACAGCCCACAATTTTCGGTAAGTGCCGTTTTGGCCCTTGCCCCGCTTATCCCTCGCATATGCCTTGCATGAGAAGCCGTTGATATTCGCCATGATCGGCGCTGTTTACATAGCATACAAGTGGGATTACCGCTAAGCTTTTCCTGATCACCGACTCTTAAGGTCAGAGGGATGTGGCAATATAAAACCATATTGTTTTATGGCTTTGCTTACTATATTCTATATAAGATCGCTCAGGCGATCGGGGCTTAAGAACCTCTTATATAGCGGCTGGCATCAGCCGTGATTGATGCTATTCCTAAAGCATAGCATCAAGGATGTCGCTTCTCGGTTTCAGACCGGGGAGCGGCGGTGTATGTCCAACGGCTTCGGTCCAAAGACCGTCGCGCCGTTTCTATATAGCGGTTCTTAATCCCCGGTCGCCAGAGAAATCTGGCGACTTTTCCTATTGTTTACGCTAGAATTTTTTCAATTATAGGCTATATGGTTATTATGACACGCAAATCCTTTAAACTATCATTAATCTGCACAACGGCCCTCATTGGCGCCGCAGCTTTGAGTTTATCTGTCATGCCGGCACGTGCGGATGTGCTTGTTGATAATACCAATCGTATAACCTCCGTGGTGTTAGGGAATGGTGAAAATGTTATTGTAACAAATACCGGAACAATTACCGCCAACCCCGGTATCAATGTCGGTAATGTTACGGCCCATACTATCCAGAATAGTGGTACTATTCAAACAGGTGCCTCTACGGGAGCTGCCATCGCTTTATATAGTAGTGGCACCCTCACAGGCGGCCTTACAAACAGCGGTACAATTCTGTCGGGCACAACATCGGGGATAGGAATTGGCATAGATAACGCTTTCGTCCTGTCCGGCGGCCTCACGAATAGTGGCACAATAAGCGGAGACCAATTCGCCTTTTACCTGGGTAACAGCACCCTATCCGGCAATCTCATCAATACCGGTACGATGCAAGGATTCAGTGCGATTGATCTTAGCAACAGCTCAACCATTACCGGCACAATCAATAACAGCAATACAATTATCACCAGCGCCACATCCGGCGATGCCGCCAGCATCCATATCGGTGCAAACGCACGTATTCTGGGGGGACTTGTTAATAGTGGCACAATCACAGGCAATGGCGATTATGGTTTTGGTTTACGGATCTCTGGCACAGTAGAAAACGGTGTAACCAATAGCGGTACGCTGACAGGCAATGGTACAGATGCGGCTATTCAGCTCGCCATCGGCGGTATTTCTGATGGATTGACCAATAGCGGTACGATCAGCGGCTGGAACAGCATTCTTCTACTCAATGACAGCACCCTGTCTGGCGGAGTCAATAATACCAACAGTATCTTTTTTACCGCCACGACACAGGATGCTGGAGGCATTTATCTGGGCACCAGTACACTTATCACAGGCGGCATCACCAATTCAGGAACCATCGCCCCTGCCGCCCATAATGGATCGGGCATCGTGAACAGAGGCAGCATCGGCGGTGGCATTACCAACACCGGTACAATCGATGTCAGTGGTGCCTCAGTAGGGGCAGGCATTCGATTTAGCGGCGGCGATCTATCGGGCGGCTTAGTCAATAGTGGTACGATCGCAGGCTTCAGCTCTATTTTTCTTGCGAACGCCACCCTTTACGGTGGAGTCAATAACCAGCACACGCTCCTGATCTCCGCCAGCAGCGGCGACGCGGCGGGCATTTATATTAATGGCAGCACCCTTGTCACCGGCGGCATCACGAATTCCGGCACGATCATGGATACCGCCAACAATGGCTTCGGCATACATAATGCCAGCACCATACAAGGCGGCATTACAAATTCTGGCACGATTGACGCGGGCAGCAGCGCCAACAGCATCAATTTTGCCAACGCCAGCACCTTGACCGGGGATATTATCAACAATGGCACGATAAGCGGGGCAAGGGGCATAGCGCTTGATAACAGCCTCGCTACAGGCAGCATCGTCAACACTCAGGCTATTATTTCATCGTACACATCAAGCGACGTTGCAGGTATTTTCCTGTTACTATCTACTTTAAGCGGTGGCATCACCAATAGCGGCACGATCACCAGCGACGTGGGCGCGGGTGTAAACATGCTGCAAAGTGTTATACTCGGCGGCCTTACAAATAGTGGCACGATTGAAGGTATTAGCAGCGCTGACTGCTGCGCCGCCGGTATTTATCTTGGCAATACATCAACATTGCAAGGGCTGGACAATAACGGCACGATCATTGGCTGGAACGGTGTCCACCTAAACAATAGCACCTTGGCCGGTGTTCTGCGCAATACACAAGCCATCATTTCATCTTCGACATCCAGCGATGCCGCGGGTGTTTATATGAATGGCACCTCCCTCATCACCGGCGGCATCACCAATAGCGGTACGATCACCGCCAATCTGGGTTATGGTTTACGAATTTACTCAACAATAAGCGGAGATTTGATCAATAGCGGCACGATTAGCGGCAGCAGAGGGTTTGACCTTGCAAGCACGTTAAACGGTCACATTATCAATAGTGGCACGATCATAAGCACCGGCAGCAGCTCCGGCGCTGACGCGCTGCATCTTAACGGAACAATCACGGGCGGTATCACCAATAGCGGCACAATTTCGGGTATCGCTAATAGTATTTTATTACTCGGCGCAATCATCGGGGGGGAGATCACCAATAGCGGGACAATAAGTGCCCCTATACGGTTATTAGCCAATGCCAGCCTGAGCAGCCTTAAAAACAGTGGCTATATTGCCCAAAGAATTATTCTCAACACCAATGCCCACATTGCCAATGGCCTGACCAACAGCGGTACAATAGATAATACTGTAAACATAGTTAGCAGCGTGATTGCCGGCGGCATCACCAATAGTGGTACAGTTTCAAGCACGAACGCCGGCATCAGCCTGAACAGCCACGGCGTTATTACCAACGGTCTTACCAATAGCGGCACAATCACGGGCGGTACCCGAGGCATTGTCTTATACAATACAAGCTCGATCCTGGGCGGGATTGTGAATAGCGGCACGATTGCCAGCACGGCCAATGATGGTCTTGATATCGGTTTGTCGAGCATTGTGGCGGGCGGTATCACGAATAGCGGCCTTATCATCGGGGCGGATCGCGGCGTGATTTTCCAATTCAGCACGATATCGGGCGGCCTGACCAATAGCGGCACGATCCGTGGTACAAACACCGGACTGTCACTTGTCGGCGCCACACTTGATGGTCTGACCAATAGCGGCACCGTAACCGGCATCACCGGCATAACACTGGGCGGCGTCTCCTCCACCATCAGTAATGGGATCACCAACAGCGGCACGATCATCGGTACCGGCGGCACCGCTTCATCCTTTGCGGCGAGTAGCAGTGCGAGCCTGACCCTCAATGGCGGACGCATTATCGGTGATGTGATTGATACGACACCCGCCGACGGCTCATCCGCCACAACCGTCACGGGTGATTTCACGACCGAGGGCAATTTTAATGTGTCCAGCCTGACAGTCGATGCTAATCGTACGCTGAGCATCGCCACCGGAGATGTCTTCGAAGCCTATAGCAGCGCGACCATTAACGGCACGCTACGCTTTAACATTGAAGATACCGCCAGCTTTGGCTCCCTTGTCGTCAGTAACGGCACTGCTAATTTAACTAACGCGACGCTGGCCGTCGGGCTGATCGGGAATAATATTGCTGCGGGTGATGAAATGCGTGTCATTAATGCATCAACCGCGCTGACCGGCGGGCCGGGCGCGACACCGACCGCGATCAGCGATAATTCCTTCCTGTGGAATTTCGTAGCATTTGACGGGACGCAGGCCACAGCAACCACGGATAATACCGATCTGTTCGTGCGCGCCCTTGTATCTAATGAACTTGAAGAAACGGCCAGCAGCCCTAATAACCAGGCCGCCGCCACAATATTGACATCACTGGTCAGCCCTGCCATTGACCCCACACTGGGACAAGTGCTGCAGAACATTAATAACGCCCCCACGGCGCAGGCCGTGAATGACGTGCTGGAAAGTATCCAGCCCGCCCTTGATGCCGCCGTTACCGAGTCGGTCACTAGCATCGCGGGCCAGAGCCTGACGATTGTTCAAAGCCGCCTTGATAGCCTGCGCAGCACGGGCATATCATCCGGCAACGGCAATAATGGCTTTTCCGTCTGGGGACAAGGTTTTGGCCAGCATGTGCGGCAGGATGAGCGCGATGGCATTGCCGGTTACGACGCGGATATCTATGGCTTTGCCGTGGGTGCCGACCATGAACAGCTGCTTGATAACACCGTCATCGGTATCATGATGAGCTATGGCAACAGCGATATTTCAAGCGATAACATTAACCATACCGCGACAACAATCGACAGCTACCAGTTTGGTGTCTATGCCGATTACGATATTACACGCACGGTTTTTGTCGGTGGCGCGCTCAGCTATGGCTATAATGATATTCACAGCACACGCCATGATGTCGGTGCGGTTGCGGGGCTGAATGCCGATGCTGAATACAAGGCGCAGCAGATCAGCGCTCACCTTGAAGCGGGCAAAGATATAGAATTTTCCAATAAAGCCCTGCCGGTCATAACACCGCGCGTTCTTATGAACTATGCGCATCTTACCACCGACGAATATACGGAAACCGGCGCAGGCGGTGCCAACCTGAATGTGCGCGCCAGCAGCAGCAATATGCTGGAGCTGGGGATGGCCGCGGAAGCACGCTGGAGCTGGGTGCAGAAAAATGGGGCCCTTCTGGAGCCGTCCCTGCATGCCGGATATCGTTATGACATTATCGGTGATGCCGCGCAAAACACATCACAATTTACTGGCGGGGGGGCCGCCTTTGAAACGCAGGGCGCCGACCCCGCCCGTCATATCTTCAATACAGGGCTGGGCCTTAGTTACAGCACCCCTGCGCGCTGGACGGTATCTGCGGGCTATGATTTTGAAGTCAAAGAAGATTATACATCCCATGCTTTGGTCGCCCGCGCGCTTTATAAATTCTAGCCGCGGCGCACACCCAGGTTCCATATTCAAAAAGTAATTCTGTTCAGAGGCTTAATTGCTTTTTAAGGAACATGGCCGTATACTGTATGCAGGTAATAGTGTGCAAAGGATTACCATGATTCGAGAACCTGACCAGAAACGATGCGCGCGCCAGCGTGGCTTCTCATTAGTTGAGATCGCCATATTGATGGTCATCGTGGGCATTATGATCATTCCGCTTTATTCTATGATGGTTACGGCCTCCGGCCTGAAACCTACGGAAGATCGCATGCGTCTGGTCCGCACCGGCCTTGCGGAATATTACCGCATTTACGGCTATATGCCGTGTCCAGCCCCGATAAACGCCACCCCCAATCAACCCAACTATGATATCGAAGACCGCGATCCCGCCGGAGCGCGCGCCTGCCTCACCAACACGCAGGAAGTGGCGGGTCTTAATGGCGGCACCGTTCTGATCGGTGCCCTGCCTGTACGGACAATGGCTGCGGTTATGGGGTGTGAAGACACGTCCTTCCTGCCCGCTGCCACCGGTGTGACCGTGACCGATATGGTTGCCCGCCAGATTGATTCTGTTAGCAAATTGCTGCGCAATGCTCCGGCCACGGAAGTTAATAGCGATAGAAACCGCGTCGAATGCATTGAAAAAAGCTTTATCGCGGATGAGCATGGCAACAAATTCCTTTACGCCGTTGCACGCAATGCCACAGTGCTGAGCCCCGACCCGTTTAATAATAACAAACGCCAGATTCAAGTGTTGAATGCCGCGGGTACACCCGCCACCACATCCCTTCTGCCCTTTATTGTCTTGAGCCATGGGCCTGACGGTAACGGCGCGACATCTTATCAAGGCACGCCCTCGGGCCTGACCTGCGCCGCCAATCCCGGACGGCTGGATGCGGAAAATTGTGACGGTAGTAATGCCGTGTTTCGTAATGCGCTTTATTCCGAAGCCAACAATAATAATTTCTTTGACGACACGATTACATTTTCTCTCGCGGGCGTAATGCTGGAGGCCGATATGTGGAACTGGGCCGGCGCGAACAATACCGCGGCGCGGGATTTACGAACCATTCCCAATGGCCGCGTTTTTGTTGGTAACGTCACCGGGGCTACCAGCGCCAATGACCGGCTGATTGTTAATGGGGCGGCACCGGGTGGGGCAGATATCACAATCAATGTGCGGGGTGCCGCAGTTAATACCGGCATTGTCGCGGTTGATAATAGTGCCTATGCCAGACAATATTGCTACAGTCCTCGCCTCTTTGCTACTGCGGGATGCCCATGATAACAAGTAAAAACAAAAATATGGCCGCAGCTTCAGCGCAGGGCAATTCCCCGCGCAATGGTTTCACATTGATTGAAATGGCGATAACGATCGTTATACTCAGCCTGATCCTGGCACCGCTTTATGGTATAATTCTTGAACAAAGAACCGAAAAGCGGGCGATGCAGCAGGATTCCATTGATAAATCCTTGCTGACCTCGCTTTCTCTCTATTTGCGTGAAAATGGTGCCTATCCTTGTCCTGCCGATGCTACCCTGGCTGCAGATGATCCCAATTTCGGGCAGGAAATGGGCCGCACGGTTACCCTACCCGCCGCCGCACAGACACGCTGCAATACGGCACTACCAGTGAACAGCGTGATACAAGGTGATCTACCGGTAGCTGCGCTCGGACTGCCTTTCCAGGCTGCCGCCAATCTGCAGGGACGGAAATATATCTATGCGGTTACAAACGGCCTTACCGGCTCGACCTCTTATAACGGTATTGGGTCCTTGCGTATTTTATCGGGTGTTACCGATACGCGCGTTATAACGGCCACCGCGCCGTTCGTGGTTGTAAATCCGGGACCCGATGGGCGCGGGTCTTATTCCCTCAATGGAGGGCCAGCCTCTTTTATACAGTGCCTTGGTACCCTTGTTCCCCCTGAGGGATGGGCGGAGAATTGCAATAATGATGCGGATTTCCGCGATGCGCCCTATGCCGCGCTGGATATGGATAATATTAATAACTCCAATTACTTCGATGACCAGATTGTTTATTCCATCGCCAAGGATGAAAGCACATTATGGGTCATGCGCCCAGACCCCGCCAATCCGGGACGCATGAACATGGTCAATCGCAATGATGGCAATATTGGTATCAATGTTCCTACCCCTACAGCACCGTTGCATGTGCAAGGCAGTGTACGTGTGCAGGACGGCGATCTGAATGTCGACCGGCGTGTCAGATCCAGAAATTTCTGCTATGGAGGAACCCTAACTGCATGCGCGCCATAAAGTCACATGACATGAAAAAACAAAAATTATTGCGGGCCCGCAGCAAGGGCTTCACATTAATCGAGACCGCGCTGATCATTATGATCCTGAGCCTGGTCCTGACCCCGCTTTACGGGATGATCCTGCAACAAAAAGCCCAGAAGCGGGAGATGGAGCGCGAATCTGTCGACAAATCCATCCTGACCGCTCTGTCGGTCTATTTACGTGAAAACGGTGCCTATCCGTGTCCAGCCGATCCGACGCTGCCGGCCACCGATCTCAATTTTGGCCTGGAAATCTGGCGTACAGTAACCATACCGGCAGACGCAGCAGCGATGTGTAATATGGCAGCGCCCGCAACACCTTTTGGCCCAGGAAATTCTTTATTACGGGGTGACTTGCCCGTTGCCGCCCTCGGCTTGCCACCCGAAGCGGCGGCGAACCGGCAGGGACGGAAATATATTTATGTCGTTACCCGCAATTTGACCGGTTCCTCCTCATATAATGGCGCAGGGGCCCTGACCATCAGGAACGGACTGACCGGGACACTAAACATTACGACCACCGCGCCCTTTGCCATTATTGATACCGGACCGGATATGCGGGGGTCTTATCCGCTGAACGGCTCGGCCACCCCCTTGGCGATGGAACCATGCCCAACAACGCCGCCCCACCCTTTCGTCGAAAATTGTAACACTAATAATATTTTCCGTGATGCCCCTTACAGCGCCACATCCAACCCGGGCAGCGCGACTTATTTCGATGACACAATCGTCTATTCGATGGCGCGGGAGGAAAGCACACTGTGGACACTGACGCCCGCGCCCGATGCCTTGAATACCGGGCGTCTCAATATGGTCAACCGCAATTCCGGCAATATCGGCATTAACCTGCCGGCCGCCACGCCACCCGGCGCCACCGTGCATGTTCAAGGGGATGTCCGCGTGCAGCGGAACCCTAGTACAGGTGGTGGCAACCTAGATATCGACGGGCGTATCGGCTCAGATGTATTTTATTACAATCCACCCTGAGCTATTATGGCAGCAAATAAAATTGTATGTATAAATTATTAAGATTACTATGGGTAATGTATCCAAGGCTAGGGCAAACAGATGAAAATGATGACATATAAAAAATTATTCGCGCTTTGTTTGAGTATGGCCGTGGTCACGATCTTGCTGATTCCCACAGCTATAGCGGGAGAAGCAAAGCTGGAAGTATATGCGCCATCAAGCATACCACTTGGTTCGCCAGCAGTATATTCTGAGCGCAACCCTTGGCCTCTAGGACGCATACCGGGCGTTTCTACGCCGGATCAATATTCCCGCGCAGGGGCCACAAAAACTCTGCGGATGCAAAACTATACATTAATCAACCCGGGATACTCACCCGCTTTCCCGAATACATCCGTTACATTTTCAGGATCAACACCTGCCGCTAGCGTGACATTCACCTGTGACAGCAGCGGTACATTCATCACCAGTGGCAACTGGACAACATCCACCCTTAGTGGTTACTGCTGGCCGCAACACTCACGAACGTTTCCAAATGGTGTTACCGTTACCACACCCGCCAACCGCCTCGACAATGGTACGGACAATGTAGGGACTCCCTTCCAAGGCTATCCTGATTACGCCTTTGGCACTTACACCACCAATTGCCCTGGTACCGTGGCGCAGTCACTTGGAAAACAAGATTGTACAACCGGTACGGCGGCGCAAATCGCAACATGCCGCACAAACGCGGCCTATTGCATTCATAATTACGTACCACCACTCGGTGTCACAGGAGTCACGGGCGATGATATGTTCAGCATTGCAGCCACCGCTGGTGCTTTTTTTGAATATAAAAAATTGCCTCTCACCGATGATGCGCGCCTGATTTATATTGAGCGTAATGATACAACCCGCACAAACAACCTGATGATGCCGTCCGGCCCTGCACCCGCGGCAGGACCACCCCCCGTAATCGGATTTACGGATTACAGACGATTTGTGAATAATCCACCCACGTCAGCTGTCAGTATTGAACGTGCCTGTTACCCCACAAACTTCAGCCTATGCGGCGCACCTAAATACCCTCCGGTCTGCGGTGTTTATGCGGATAGTGATGTCGCCTCACCCCCCATCAAGGCCGCTTGTACGGTAGCGGAATTCCAGAGCAATATGGCCGCAAATAATCGCGGATGTTATTCGGGCTCCGTAGCCGGCGGCGGACCTACGGTGGTAAGTGGAAAATTTGTTTGGACATGTGCCCAAGGCGCAACGTCACGGTCCTGCACCGGTGATATATCGCCCGGCACTTGCGGCAGTGCCGCAGGCGGGACTTTTGCGGCGGCCCCCACCAGCGGGCTTTGTGGTTGCGGACAAAAGGCTACTGGTGTCTCCCAAAGCGGTAATAAATGGGTCTGGACATGCAGAAATCCGCTGAACAATCAATCCAGCAGCTGTAACGCCAATCTTTGCCAACCGCAAGGGGGAACGTTCCATATTCAGGCGAACTGCACCGGTCGCAATAACTATCCAAATTGCGGGGCTCATTGTAACTGTGTGGAAGGACTCTATGGCGGAACGACCAGCTATTATGGCGGTGTCCTATGCTGCGGCCGGGGAATCAGCCAGGCTGGATTTACAACACAAGGGGGAATGGATTGTGACTGCCATTACAAGTGTAAGTAGAGAAAATTCGGTTTCACAGGATCATATATTGTAAAAGCCTGCAGCTTTAGGTGAAAGCAGCTTGCGCGGCCTGCTGCAGATCACGGGCAAGGTCGCCCGCATCCTCCAGCCCGATGCTCAGCCGTACCATGATGCCCTCCGGCAGGGTCGGGGTTTTCAACCCGCGCGCGGGCTTCGCGACAAGCGCCAACGATACATGCCCGCCCCAGCTTTCGCCTATGCGGAACAGCAGCAAGTGATCAAGAAACGCATCAATCTCCGCCTGCGTCACGGCAGGGCGGAAAGCTAAAGTCATAAGACCGTTGCCCTTGCGAAAATATTTCTGGAAGCGCGCGAAATAAGGGGATTGTGGATCGAAGGGACACAGTACGGTTTCAATCTGAAGCTGCGACCGTGCCCAGAGCAGGATTGCAAGCGCGGACTCATAATGCTGATCCATCCGCGCCTCTGTCGACTCCACGCGCTGTGACAAACGGCTGCAAATCTGCGGGGACACGGCACCGGCGCCGAGGGCACGCACCGTGTAGGACAGCGCCTTGAAATCCGTATCATTCGCCGCAATGGCAACACCCGACGGCGTATCGGCATAACCGCCTTCATATTTGGTCGTTGCCTGCACAACAATATCAACGCCGTGCGCCAGCGGTTTGTACCGCACATGGCTGGCCCATGTATTATCCATGACGGTACGGATCGCGCGGTCTTTGGCAAGCGCCACCAATCCATCAAGATCGGGAATTTCAAATGTCTGGCTGCCCGGCGCTTCGAGATATAGCATCGCAACCGGATTGCCTTCCCCTTCCGCGCAGTCCAGCACCGCCCCAACGGTCGCCGCATCCGCATCCCCCGGATAACGGTAAATATGCAGATAAGGATTAAGTGTTTTCAGATGTTTTAGCGCGCGCTCCGCCGGATAATACCGATTATCCGGTATCGCGATACTGGCCGCTTCATTTTTTAAAAATGTCTGGAACACTATCACAATAGCATTGAGGCCGGAACCAAGGATGACCGCCCCCGCACCGCCATGAAGGGCGGCCATTTTTTTGCACACGGCCTCGGCTTCGGGAGATTGCACCACGGCGTATTCAGCACCACCATAAATATTGCGGCCTGCTTCCGCGTCATGAAATTCTGCCTGAGTGTCAAAACCCACCGTACTTTGCCCGCGATTATCGCCGGAAAACGCAAGCACCTCCCCCAGCCCCGCCGGGTTCAAATGACCCTTAACCGCCACAAGGTCAATAATCGGCGCATGGATCGTGCGCGTCACCGTCGCGCAGGACAATAAAAACTCACGCCGTTTTTCGATTTTTGAAATCATGGTTATGCCGTAACCGGAACACCGTAAAGATCATATTCATCGGCATCTTCGACGAGTACGGGGACGATATCACCCTGCTTCAGACCCTGCGCGTCGCGCAGATAAATCTTGCCGTCAATATCCGGCGCATCCGCATAGGTCCGGCCATCGGCACCGCCCGCATCATCAACGTCATCGATGATGCACATTAATGTCCGGTCAACCTTCGCCTGCAATTTAGCCGCGGATATTTCCTGCTGCAGCGCCATGAAGCGGTCCCAGCGTTCCTGCTGCAGTTCCAGCGGAATATGGCCTTCCAGTTCATTCGCGACAGCGCCTTTGACGGGTTCGTATTTGAAACAACCAACGCGGTCAAGCTGCGCTTCCTTCATCCAGTCCAGCAGCATCTGGAAATCTTCCTCTGTCTCGCCGGGGAAACCGACAATGAAGGTTGAGCGGATCGCAAGATCCGGAGCCTGCCTGCGCCAGTCATGAATACGGGCCAGGACTTTTTCCTGGTTACCCGGACGGCGCATCGATTTTAAAACTTTCGGGCTGGCATGCTGGAACGGGATATCGAGATAGGGGAGCAAGCCACCGCTGGCATAATTCGCCGCCATCATCAATTCCATCACATTATCAACATGCGGGTAAGGATAGACGTAGTGCAGACGCGCCCACGCGCCATGGTCTTTCGCCAGCGCGCCCAGCTCCTGCGCCAGATTATAAAATTTCGCCTGTACCTTGCGGGATTTCCATGGGCTTTCGGCATATTTTGTATCAATGCCATAGGCCGATGTGTCCTGCGAAATTACCAGCAATTCTTTTGTCCCGGTGCGCAGCAATTTATCCGCTTCGAACAACACATGGTGCAAAGGACGGCTGACCAGATCACCGCGCATCGACGGGATAATGCAGAACGTGCAACGGTTATTGCAGCCTTCGGAAATTTTCAGATAAGAATAATGACGCGGCGTTAATTTCAAACCGGCTTCAGGCACCAGATCGACAAACGGATCATGTTTGGGCGGCAGCGCGCCGTGAACAGCCTCCACCACCTCTTCATATTGATGGGGGCCCGTCACGGCCAAAACTTTCGGATGGACTTTGCGAATATCATCAGGGTTCGCGCCCATACAACCGGTGACAATCACCCGGCCATTTTCATTCATCGCATCGCCAATGGCGGCCAGCGATTCTTCCTTTGCGCTATCAAGAAAACCACATGTATTCACAATCACAAGATCCGCATCCTGATGCGTGCTGGAGAAGGTGTAGCCTTCCGAGCGCAGCTGCGTCATGATCCGCTCCGAATCCACGAGCGCTTTGGGGCATCCCAATGACACCATGCCGACTTTATGTGATTCTTTTACGCTTCTAGCCATTTGTACCCCGTGCTGTCTCAGCGCGATGTTATACATAAGAATCCAGCAAAAGTCGACCTTTTTATTGCGCTGGCGACGGCCCCGCACGCAGCGGCTGGACAGCCCCGGCAGGCTCTGCCATCTTACTGACAGACAAAGGAGTCCCCCATGCTGACAGGAAAAACTGCCCTTATCACCGGATCGACCAGCGGCATTGGCCTGGGCATTGCCCGGGCACTGGCCGGTGCGGGCGCGAACATCATTCTCAACGGCTTTGGTAACGCGCAGGATATTGAAACCGCGCGCGCCGCTCTTGAAAAAACTTACGGCGTGAAAGTCCTTTATAATCCTGCTGATATGACCAAGCCGGATGAGATCCGGGCGATGTGCGACGATGCCGTCAAAATATTTGGTGCCGTTGATATACTGGTCAATAATGCGGGTATCCAGCATGTCAGCCCGATCGAGGATTTCCCGGATGACAGGCTGGACGCGATCATGGCAATCAACCTCCTCTCCGCCTTTCACACGGTGAAGCACTGCGTCACCGGCATGCGGGAAAAAGGCTGGGGCCGGATCATCAATATCGCCTCCGCCCACGGCCTTGTCGCGTCACCGTATAAAAGCGCCTATGTTGCCGCCAAGCATGGCATTGTCGGCATGACCAAGAGCATTGCGCTGGAAACCGCGACCGATAACATCACGGTCAACGCCATCTGCCCCGGCTATGTCCTGACCCCGCTTGTCGAAGGCCAGATCAAGGATCAGGCCAAGGTGCATAAAATGAGCGAAAGCGAAGTCGTCGAAAAAGTTATCCTGATCGCCCAACCCACCAAAAAATTCGTCCAGATTGATGAAGTCGCGCAATACGCCTTATTCCTGTGCAGCGACGCCGCGCAAGGCATTACCGGGTCAGCGCAATCCATCGATGGCGGCTGGACCGCGCGGTAATTTATTTAAAACGCAAAGCACGCAAAGGGACGAGAAGAGTCCTGCACATTATATTGTCATTCTGAGCGCAGCGAAGAATCCCAGATGGAAATATAATCTTGAGATTCTTCGCTGCGCTCAGAATGACAATATCAAAAAGAACTTCGCGTCCCTTTGCGTGCTTTGCGTTTTAAACCCCTTACTTGAATAAAGTCTCAGCCCCCGCCCGATGCAGGATCAGCTCTTCCCCGTCATTGGCAACTTTGCCAACGGCAGGGCTGACTTTATAATAGGTGAGGCCCTGGCTTGTTGCCTGCGCGATCATCGCCTGTGCCTGCACCACATCCGCGGAAAACCAGGCTTGCGCCTGATACGGGGCAAAAATCACCGGCATACGGTGGTGCAGGTTTTTGATGTCGCCATCGGCGTCTTTGGTCAGAATCGTGAAGGTTAGCAGATCCTTATTCTTGGCCCACAGTCCGGCAAAGGCCATCTCCGGCATATTCGGATTATGTATAAAATAGGGCTGATTTACGCCGTCCTCCCCCTTATGCCATTCATAGAAACCATTGGCGGGGATCAGGCAGCGGCGGCCCTTTGCCCATAGATCACGGAAAGATGGTTTTTCAGGTACAGTTTCGGACCGGGCATTAATCATCTTGGCCGCCATGGCCTTATCATCGCCCGGCGCCCATTCGGGAACAAGGCCCCAGCGTGCCACGCCAATACGATTACGGATAATGATCGGCAGCTCCTGCAATGGCGCGGCATTATAACGCGCCGGGATGTTCAGCATATTCTCCAGACCAAAAAGATCCTTCAATTTATGCGGCGGTGCAAAAAGGACAAAGCGTCCACACATCTGTTTCTTCCTTGCCGAAGACGGGATTTAAGCCTATTTTGAACACCATAAAAGCTCTACAAAAAAACACCATCCCTTATCAGCCGTTATTCAGAGTTTCATGACCCATAAGCTAGTACAAAACGCGATCGCCCTTCTCCCCAAATCCGCCCCCAAAGCCCTGCGCACCGCCTTGGGGGAGTTTTATGCCGGAGCCACCGATGATGATTTGTCGCAACTGAATGCCGAGGATCTGGCAACCATCGCTAAAACGCACTGGGAGATGAGCAGCACACGTAAAAAAGGCAAACCCGCCTTGCGTATCTACACAATTGGCCCGGTTAAAAAAGGACCCGGTGGGCGCACCATTATCGATATCGTCAATGATGATATGGCGTTTCTGGTAGATTCCGTTTCGGCCGAGATTACGCGCCACGGCAAGCAGATCCAGCTTCTGCTGCACCCGGTTCTGCACGCGCAATTCGCGGGCAAGGGCAAATTATCCAGCCTGACCGCCACTAGTACAAAAGGCGATACGGCGCAATCACACATGCATATTGTCCTGCGCGGGGCCTTGTCCAAAGGCGAAAACGCGCAGATTGAGCGTGACATCCTTGGCATCCTCAAGGATGTGCACGCCGCCAATCGTGACTGGCCCGCCATGCGTGAAAAAATGCATGAGGCGCAGGATACCCTTCGCAATGCCCCGTCCAGCTACGATAAGGAGGAAATCAACGAATATATAAATTTCCTTGATTACCTTTATAACGATAATTTCACGCTGCTGGGTTGCCGCGAGTATAAATTTGTGAAAGATAAAAACGGCGATTTGTACAACAAAGTCGTTGATGATAGCAGCCTTGGCGTTCTACATGATGAAGACCATCCCGTTTATGAATCACCCGAGAAGGATGGTTTACCGCAGGATCTGCAGAAGCTGCGCTTCAGCCTGCCGCCGCTGGCTATTGGCAAGCTGAACAAGCGCTCCACCATTCACCGCCGCGTGCCGCTGGACGCGATTGCCGTAAAGCGTTTTGATAAAAAGGGCAATGTCGTTGGCGAGATTTTGTTTATTGGTCTTCTGACCTCCGTTACCTATTCGCGCAGTATACAGGATATTCCTTTGTTGCGCCGGAAGGCGGAGCTTGTCTTAAGCCAGACCGCGTACCGTCCCGGCACACACAATTTCAAAGCCCTGAAACATATTCTGGAACGTTATCCCCGCGATGAATTGTTCCAGATTGAAATTCCGGATCTGATTAATACTGTCACGGGCATATTACGATTGCAGGAATGCCAGCGCATTGCGCTCTACACCCGCCGTGATCCGTTTCGCCGCTATATTTCCTGCCTTGTCTATGTACCGCGCGACCGTTATGAAACCCGCCTGCGCATGACGTTCCAGACGATTCTGGAGGAAGAGCTGAACGGTGTCTGCCAGAATTTCCACACAACATTGGATGATTCCGTTCTGGCCCGTGTTATTTTTATTATTGCGACTGAACAATCCAAGACCCCGTCTTATGATACAGCCCGGATTGAAGCCCGCCTGCAGGAAGCGGGACGCGCCTGGCCCGAGCGTCTGGCCGATGCGCTGCTGCAAGCTGATACGGACGAGGCACAGATACCCGATATCGTACAAAAATTCGGCGGCGGGTTTTCCAGCGCCTATACCGATGAATATTCCCCCAAGCAGGCGGTCTATGATATCCAGAAAATGGGCGAGGCCCTTGGTGAAAACCGCCTGGCCATGGATTTATACCGCTGCAAAATGTGTACGGATAATCAGCTGCGCCTGAAACTGTACCAGAAAGACACGCCGGTTATCCTGTCGGATATCCTGCCAATCCTTGAAAATATGGGGCTGCAGGTCCTGTCCGAGCTGCCCTTCGAAATCACACTCGATAATGGTGATGCCGTGTGGATTCAGGACGTTATGATGGCGACCATCGATTCACACACGCCCGAACATATTGAAATTACCAAGGCCAAATTTGAAGATGCGCTTCTGCGTATCTGGCAAGGGGCGATAGAAAATGACAGCCTGAACCGTCTGGTGCTGGGTGCGCAGATGGATTGGCGCGATATCATGCTATTGCGCGCCTACACACACTATATGCGCCAGATGCAGATCCCCTATAGCCTGCAACTGGTCGAACGTACACTCTATAAAAATGCCGCGATTAGCCGCCAGATCATTAATCTGTTCAAGGCCCTGCACGACCCGCAATCACATGACGCGGATAAAGCTGCGCGCTTTGCCGAAGCTATCGACGGTCTGCTGGAAAAAGTTGAATCGCTGGAAGAAGATCGCACACTACGCATTGCCGTTGGTCTTGTGCAATCCACCCTGCGCACTAATTTTTTCCAGCCGGATGATGACGGGCAGCTTAAAACTTATGTGTCCTTCAAACTGGACAGCCGGTCTGTCGCCGATCTGCCGGAGCCACGCCCGTATCGGGAGATTTTTGTATATTCCCCGCGCGTCGAAGGCGTCCATCTGCGCGGTGATGTCATTGCGCGCGGCGGCATACGCTGGTCCGACCGTCTAGAAGATTTCCGCACCGAAGTGCTCGGCCTGATGCGGGCGCAGCAGGTAAAGAATGCGCTTATTGTACCGATGGGTGCCAAAGGCGGCTTTGTTGTAAAGAATCCTCCTGCCATGGGGGGCCGTCCGGCTTTCCTGCAGGAAGGTATTGCCTGCTACAAAATCTTTATCAACAGCCTTCTGGATATCACCGATAACCGCAAGGGTAAAAAAGTTATCCCGCCACAAAATGTCGTGCGCCATGACGGTGATGATCCCTATCTGGTTGTCGCCGCCGATAAAGGCACAGCCACCTTCTCCGACATTGCCAACGGCCTGTCGCTGGATCATGAGTTTTGGCTGGGTGATGCGTTTGCCTCCGGTGGTTCCGCCGGTTACGACCATAAGAAAATGGGCATTACCGCCCGCGGCGCGTGGGAGTCGGTAAAACGTCACTTCCGCGAACTGAATACCAATATTCAGGACACGCCCTTCGACGTTATCGGCGTCGGCGATATGGGTGGTGATGTGTTTGGTAATGGCATGCTGCTATCCCCCTGCATTCGTTTGGTGGGGGCGTTTAACCATATGCATATTTTCTGCGACCCTAATCCTGATCCGGCGGTAACGCTGAAGGAACGCCAACGCCTGTTCGACGCCGTCAAGGGATGGGAAGAATACGACACATCCAAACTGTCCAAAGGCGGACGCATTTTCAGTCGCAGCGAGAAAAGCCTGTCATTAACACCGGAAATCATGGCGCGCTTTGAGATCACCAAGGATAAAGTTACACCTTATGAGCTGATCCAGGCCATGCTGCGCGCGCGCACCGATCTTCTGTGGTTTGGCGGTATCGGCACTTATATCAAAGCGTCCCATCAAACCCATGCCGATGTCGGCGACAAGGCCAATGATAATTTACGCATCAATGCTCATGAAATCCGCGCCAAAGTTCTGGGCGAAGGGGCCAACCTTGCGATCACGCAATCCGGGCGCATTGAATTCGCGCAACATGGCGGCAAGATCAACACCGACTTCATCGATAATTCCGGCGGCGTGAATTCTTCCGATATCGAAGTGAATATCAAAATCCTGATGAACCAGATCATGTCAAATCCCAAAACCGCGTTGACAACGGCGCAGCGTAACAAGCTGCTGGCCAGCATGACCGAAGAAGTGGCCGAGCTGGTGCTGACAAATAATTACCAGCAATCGCAGGGCATCAGCCTGATGGAATTCAGCGCGCGCGAAACATTGGCGCAGCAGGCGGACCTGATTGACGAGCTTGAGCGCAAGCACGGCCTTATCCGCAAGCTCGAAGGCCTGCCCGATAGCGAAGACATTGCCGACCGTATGCTGGAAGGGCGCGGCCTGACTCGGCCGGAGCTTGCCCTCGTGCAGTCCTATGCCAAGATCATGTTGACCACCAGCATTATCGCCAGCGACATCCCGGATATGCCGGAAATGGAAGCCTACTGGCTGTTCAACTATTTCCCGACCGCCTTGCAGAAAAAATATGCGGCCGAGATTCCGCAGCACCGCCTGCATCGTGAAATTGTGGCAACGGCCTTGGCCAATGCCATGGTCAACCGCATGGGCCCGACCTTCGTCAAGGAGATGATGGATAAAACCGGCGCAAAAGCGGCCGATGTTGCCAAGGCCTATATTATTGTCCGCGATGCCTTTGACCTGCGCCGCCTATGGACGCAGATTGAGGCGCTGGATAACAAGGTCGCCGCACAAGCCCAGCTGGCGGCGCTGCGCGCGATTGTGAAGATGGTGGAGCGTGAAACACTCTGGTTCTTGACCCGCCGTGGTCGTCGTATCGATATTAAATCCGATATTGAAAATTTCCGCGCGGGCGTTGATGTTCTGCGGGAAAATCTTGTTGATGCCGTAACGGAAAGCCGCCGCGTAGGCATTCGTGCCCGGAAGCAAGCGGCCATTGATGAAGGACTGCCGCTGGCGCTCGCGCATGAAATTGCGTTGATCTCACCATTGGGATCGGCCTGCGACATTATCCGGATCAGCCTTGATATGCAGACAGACCTTCTTCTGACCGCGCGTGTTTTCTTTGAACTGGGCGATTATTTCCAACTGCACTGGCTGCGCGAACAGGCCCGGGCCGTAAAAGCCGATAGCCGATGGATCAGCGAAGCTGTCGCGGGTATTATCGACTCTCTTTATAATGCGCAGGCCGGATTGACCATACGCATTTTGCAGGACATGAAGAAAAACCTGGCAAAAATCAGTTCTGATGAAGGTGCCATTATCAATACATGGATAAGCGAACACGCCCCGCAGGCGCAGCTTCTGGAGCCGTTCTTTTCCGACATCAAACGCGCCCCGGTTATCGATGTCGCGATTTTGACACTCGCGGTACAGCGCCTGCGCCAGCTTTATGGGGGGTAGGATTTAAATCGCTCCGCGCTAAACGCACGCTGCAAGCAGGACAAGCAGCGCAAAATCCCGGTTCGACCGGAATAATTGCAGGCAGCTTTGTGCATCATGCTCATCCCAGCGCTTGATCTGCCCCGCCAGATGCAGCGCCGGCAGGATCAGCAGCAGATACGATAAAATCCCCGCCCCGCCCATCACAAAGGCAAGCGCGATAAACACAAACGCCACACCGTACACTATCGCCACAAATGTCTTGCTGCGCGCGCCCAGCTTTAACGCCGTAGATTTAATCCCGGCCAGCTGGTCATCGTCCTTGTCCTGATGCGCGTAAATCGTATCGTAACCCAGCGTCCAGAAAATAGCCCCCATATATAAAAGCAGCGCGGGCACACCCACCGTACCCGTCGCCGCCGCCCAGCCGATCAGGGCACCGAAGTTAAACGTCACGCCAAGAAATAATTGCGGCCACCATGTAATGCGCTTCATCAACGGATAAAGTGCAATTAATGGCAGACTTAAAAAACCCAGCAACACCGCCACAAAATTCATCTGGAATAAAACCACCGCACCAGTCAGCAGCAGCACCGCCAGAAATATAAAGGCCTGCGCCCGGCTCACCGCGCCCGATGCCAAGGGCCGGGATTTTGTGCGCGCAACAACCGCATCCAGATCACGGTCATAAATATCATTCAGCACACACCCCGCCGCCCGCATGACAACCGCACCCAGACCAAACAGCAAGAGAAGCTTGATATCTTCGCCATTCAACCGCCACACCCCGCCAGTACTCAGCATCAGCGCCCACCATCCCGGCAGCAGCAACAGCCAGATCCCCACCGGACGATCCAGCCGCGCCAGCAGTGCATAAGGGCGCATAAACGCCGGCAAACGCGCAATCCATCCATCGGACTTGATATCGGTATGTGTTTTCGTGTTATCTGTAGTCATGATGAATGATTATATAAGACTCCCCCGCCTTTATGTCGACCAGGATTTCACGCCGCAGGGCTTAATTACCCTGTCGGAGGGGCAAAATCATTATTTGCGCTCGGTCCTGCGCCGCAATCCCGGTGACGGGGTCCGGCTGTTCAATGGCCGGGATGGGGAGTTTTCGGCCACTCTGGAAACTCTGGACAAAAAAGCCGCTCTGGCCCGGCTGGTGACGCCCCTCAAGGCACAGCCCGCCGCGACCCCAGCCCTTCATCTGCTGTTTGCACCCATTAAGAAAACCCGGCTGGAATGGTTGCTGGAAAAGGCCGTAGAGCTGGGCGCCACCCATCTGCATCCGGTCATCACCCAGAACACGGAACTGCGCACCCTGAACCATGGACGGGTGGAAATGCAGCTTATTGAAGCGGCAGAGCAGTGTGAAAGACTGACAATCCCGCATTTAAGCCCGATTTTACCCCTGAAAACGGTCATATCAAGTTGGAATTCTACAAAAAACGTCATTTTTTGTGCCGAACGCGCTGATTCTGTGCCATTTATAGGCAAAATAATCGATAAAAATGACGATATCGCCGTTTTAATCGGACCAGAGGGCGGGTTTAGCGCGGAAGAAAACGAATACCTGACCGGACAACCGGTCATCCAGCCTGCCTCCCTCGGCGCGCAGATTTTACGTAGTGAGACGGCTGTCTGCATGGCGTTGGCGACTGTTGCCGCTGCGCGTGCCAAAACTTGATAATGATTCCTATCCTTATCAATTGAAAATTAGGGGTTTTTCCGTTCCCAAGCGCCGCAAATCCCCTTGCCCGTTTGATCGTTTGGGTGTATCAAAAACCCAGTGTATAACAATCCGATCCAGGTAGTGCCGCGATGACCGAACCATCCTCCCCGCAGAAAAAAAATTACAAGTGGCTGATTCCGGTTTTTATTACCGTTCTGATCCTGGCCGGGCTGAGCTATTATCTAACCACACTGAATCTGGACCCGAATAAATATCCGATAAATTTCCAGGATGCGGCATCGCCCGTGGCGGAGAATCTTCATAAATTCCACAACATGTTGCTGGTCATCATCACGGGGATCTCCGTGTTTGTTCTTCTGCTTCTTATCGTTGTCGTGGCGCGGTTCAATGCCAAAGCCAACCCGGAACCATCCAAGGTCACACATAATGTGCTGCTGGAGGTTGTCTGGACGATTATTCCGGTTATCCTGCTGATCATCATCGTGGTGCCGTCTTTGAAATTGCTGTTTTTTATGGACCGGACCGCCAATCCCGAAATGACATTGAAGGTTGTTGGTTACCAGTGGAACTGGGGCTATGAATATCCGGATAATGACGGGCTGACTTTCACCTCCTACATGATTCCGGACAAGGATATTGATTTGGAAAAAGGCCAGCGCCGCTTGCTGTCCACCGACAATCCGATCGTTCTGCCGGTTGATACCAATATCCAGATCCTGGTGACGGCGGCTGATGTGCTGCACTCCTTCGCGGTGCCGGCACTCGGCCTGAAAACCGATGCGGTTCCGGGACGTCTGAACGAAACATGGGTACGCATTACCAAGCCCGGCATTTATTTTGGCCAATGTTCCGAGCTGTGCGGCAAGGGCCATGGCTATATGCCGATTGAAATCCATGCCGTGCCGAAGGACGCCTTCGCAGCATGGACGGAAGCCGCGAAAACCGACCTTACCGCGGCGAATGCCGCCGCCGCGCTTGCGACGCAGGCGACAGCAGAACCAACAGAATCCGATATCACTGAAGACAAAGAATAAGGAGCTTCTTTCCATGAACGCAGATCACGCGGCCCACGCCGACCATCACCATGATGATCATCATGATCATAAGCCGGGCTTCTTTGCCCGCTGGTTCTGTTCGACCAACCATAAGGATATTGGTACGCTATATATTATTTTCTCGATTATTGCGGGCCTCATCGGTCTTGCGATTTCGGAAGTGATGCGCGCCGAACTTCACCATCCAGGTGTGCAGATTGTAACGGATGCCGCCGGGAACCCGGACGGGCAGATGTGGAATGTCCTGATCTCCGCCCACGGATTGATCATGGTGTTCTTTGTTGTTATGCCCGCGCTTATCGGCGGCTTTGGTAACTGGTTCGTGCCGATTATGATTGGTGCGCCGGATATGGCCTTCCCCCGTTTGAACAATATTTCTTTCTGGCTGATCGTACCGGCTTTCCTTCTGCTGCTGGCATCGGCGGCGATTGGGCCGGGTGTGGGTACGGGCTGGACGATTTATCCGCCGCTATCCGCGATTGCGGGACATCCGGGTGCGTCCGTGGATCTTGCGATTTTTGCGCTTCACCTTGCAGGCGCAAGCTCGATCCTGGGTGCGGCCAACTTCATCACAACCATTTTCAACATGCGCGCACCGGGGATGACACTGCATAAAATGCCGTTATTTGTCTGGTCCATGCTGATCACCGCCTTCCTGCTGGTTCTGTCCATGCCGGTTCTGGGCGGCGCGATTACGATGCTTCTGACCGATCGTAACTTCAACTCCGCCTTCTTTAATCCGGAGGGCGGCGGTGACCCGGTTCTGTTCCAGCACTTGTTCTGGTTCTTCGGTCACCCGGAAGTGTATATCATGATTTTGCCCGCCTTCGGCATCATTAGCCAGATCGTATCCACCTTCTCCAAGAAGCCCATTTTCGGTTATCTGGGGATGGCCTATGCGATGATCTCCATCGGCTTTATCGGCTTTATCGTGTGGGCGCACCACATGTTTACAGTCGGCATGCCGGTTGAACTGCGCGCGTACTTCACAACCGCAACCCTGATCATCGCGGTTCCGACCGGGATCAAGATTTTCTCCTGGATTGCGACAATGTGGGGCGGCACCATTTCCTTCAAAACCCCGATGCTGTGGGCGATTGGTTTTATCTTCCTGTTCACCGTTGGCGGTGTGACGGGTGTGGTTCTGGCCAATGGCGGTATGGATGTCGCGCTGCATGACACATATTATGTTGTGGCACACTTCCACTATGTTCTGTCTCTCGGCGCGGTCTTCTCCATCTTCGCGGCATTCTATTACTGGATCGGCAAGATGTCCGGTCGCCAGTATCCGGAATGGGCGGGTCAGCTGCACTTCTACACGACCTTTATCGGCGTAAACCTGATCTTCTTCCCGCAGCACTTCTTAGGGATCGCCGGCATGCCGCGCCGTATCCCGGATTATCCGGATGCCTATTCGGGCTGGAACGCCATTTCATCCTACGGCGCGTATATGACAGGCATCAGCACGATCTTCTTCCTGTTCGTCGTGCTCTGGACATTGCTAAAAGGCCGCAAGGTTGGCCCCAACTACTGGGATACACCACCACAATGCATGACACTGGAATGGACGCTGCCGTCACCGCCACCGTTCCACCAGTTCGAAATTCAACCGGCGATGAAGTAAGCACCGGGAAACAATAAGAAAAGCGGCCTTAACGGGCCGCTTTTTTCATGGGTGCTGCCATAATTGCAAAACGTCCGGGCGCTGTGTTACTCTTTATATATGTCATTCATAACGCCCATTTTCTGCCATTATGCGGGGTCCTTGCTGGGGAAGCAGGATCCGGGCAGCGCGTCTGATACGAAAAGCAGCGCCAGCGAAGCCTCGCACTATACCCCGCCGTGGAAGCTCAGCCCGGAGACTATGTTCATGAAAGAACTAGGAAAACTGATGGATTATGATCCCCGCAGCGCCCTGGAACTGGCACGCAGCGCGGTTAATTTTGATCTTTTCAAAGGCCCGGTCATGGGCCGTATTGCCGAAACCGCGCAGCAGCTGGAGCAGAAACTGTTCCCGCAGAACGAGATTATGGCGCCCAGCCTCTCCCCTGCCATGGTGCCGGGCATGGCCCCCGCCCCGTCGTAATATCGGCTAAATATCTGATCCGCCATTGCCCGCTTCTGCCCACCTATGCTAAGAACGAGGCATGAGTGAACCCGCATCCCAATCTGATCTGACACAAACCGAATCCCGCGTAACCGATTTCTACGCTTTGTTGAAACCGCGCGTGATGAGCCTTGTGGTGTTTACCGGTTTTGCCGGCATGTGGGTCGCGCCGGGCTTTGCGCAGCTTCACCCCGTTCTGATTTTTACCGCCATCCTGTCACTGGCGCTTGGTGCGGGAGCCGCCGGTGCCATCAATATGTGGTATGAGCGCGATATCGATCAACTGATGAACCGCACCAAGGACCGTCCATTGCCGCAGGGCCGCATCCAGCCCGAGGAAGCCTTAAGCTTTGCCATTATCCTGTCCCTTATGTCGTTTATGATGATGGGCATGGCACTGAACTGGGTTGCAGCCGGGCTTCTGTTATTCGCCAATGCGTTTTATGTTGTGATCTATACCATCTGGTTAAAACGCCGCACGCCGCAGAATATCGTAATTGGTGGTGCCGCCGGTGCGTTCCCGCCGATGATTGGCTGGGCCGCCGTGACGGGTGATGTAACATTATTGCCGGTCATTTTATTTGCGCTGATCTTTTTCTGGACGCCGCCGCATTTCTGGGCGCTGTCACTTTTCATGAATGATGATTACAAACGCGCCAAGATTCCGATGATGCCCGCAGTCAAAGGCGAAGTCTCAACAAAGTGGCAGATGTTTGCCTATACGCTGATCCTGATTCCGTTGTCGCTCAGCCCGTATCTGCTGGGGTTTGCTGATATTGTTTACGGCGGAGTGGCGCTTGTCCTGTCCCTTTTCTTCACCTATACATCAATCTGTGTACTACGTGACAAAACGCATCGCAGCGCTAAATTGATGTTTGGTTATTCCGTATTTTATCTTTTTGCTTTGTTCCTTGCTTTAATGATCGGATCGTAAATCATGCCCAAAGGTCAACTTCACAATAAAAAGCGCAAGAAAAATTTTGCTATTCTGCTTCTGGTTTTTGGATGGTGTGTTTTAATCTTTGTTATCACCATTGTAAAAATTGCGCGCGCAGATGATGCCACCTTCAAGGACCGTCGCGTCACGCATCAGGAGTCCATACAAAAAAGCCATGAGGAATGGCAGGCCAAGGGCGATCCGGCTGCCGACCAGAGCGCCAATGATGCGCGCCGTAAGGCCCATCAGGCCACCATGGAAATTGATCCCGAACCCAAACCGCCCACCGCCCCATGAAGAAACACAGCAACGGACGCATTCTTGCCATGGTTATGGGGGCCGTTGTTATTATGGTCGCAGCCTCCTTCGGCTTTGTCCCGCTTTATGATTTATTCTGCCGCGTGACCGGGTTTGATGGCACACCTTCGGTCAGCCAGAGGGGTCCCGGTGTCATCATCGACCGGACAATCAATGTGAAGTTTGACGCGAATGTGTCGCCCGACCTGCCATGGAAATTTGTACCGGAACAGCGCGATATCACCCTGAAGCTGGGGGAGGTGCAGGTCATACGTTATAAAGCCACGAATGAAAGCGGCCAGATATCGGGCGGCACCGCCCTTTACAACATAACGCCGCCCAAGGCTGGCAAGTATTTTCATAAGGTTGAGTGTTTCTGCTTCGGGGAGCAGATATTGAAAAGCGGGGAGAGTGCTTATCTGCCCGTCTCCTTCTATATTGACCCCGAAATGGATAAAGACCCCAATCTGGCGGACTTGAAAACCATAACGCTCTCCTATAGTTTTTTCCCGATTAACAGTTCTGCGCTTGATAAGGCGCTGGAAGATTTCTACAATACACCTGCCGCAGACGCGGTTAAGAAATAAGCTGTAATACCCCGAACACCCAACGACCCATTTAAAGGTACAGACCATGTCCGAGCATATTGAATATTCAACAACCGGAAAGCCCCACCCGTTTCATATGGTGCGGCCGAGCATCTGGCCCCTCGCCGGTTCGTTTGCCGGTGGCTTGCTGGCCGTTGGTCTGGTCATGTTCATGCACAAGGCGGAACTCCACGGATTTCAGATTGGACTGAAGGGCGTCTTTCTCGGCGTGCTGGCTGTTCTAGCCGTTATGGTGTTCTGGTGGAAGGATGTTTTGTTCGAAGCCGTGCAGGAACGCGCACACACACCGGTCGCGCAGATCGGCCTGCGCTACGGCATGGCCTTGTTTATTGCATCCGAAGTTATGTTCTTCGTCGCATTCTTCTGGGCGTTCTTTGCGTCCAGCCTGTTCCCGAAAGAAGCGGCGGGCTTTGTCTGGCCGCCTGCAGGGATTGAGGTTATTGATGCCTTTGACCTGCCACTGCTAATGACGCTTATTCTGCTGCTGTCCGGCTGCACACTGACATGGGCGCACCATGCTTTGTTGGGTGGACACAAGGAAGAAACAGTCAAGGCTTTAGGCCTTACCATTGCGCTCGGCGTTGTGTTTCTGATACTGCAGGTGTTCGAGTATTTCCATGCACCGTTTGCCTTCAAGGACGGTGTTTATCCGTCCGTGTTCTTTATGGCCACGGGCTTCCATGGTTTCCATGTGTTTGTCGGTACGGTCTTTTTGATTGTCTGCTATTTCCGCACGAAGAAGGGTGAGTTTACGGCGAAAAACCATTTTGGTTTCGAGGCCGCGGCCTGGTACTGGCACTTTGTTGATGTGGTGTGGTTGTTTCTGTTCCTGGCGGTTTATGTCTGGGGCAATACAATCGGCGTTGACCACACACATCTTGCCGTGCCTGCCGCGGGATAAAGTTCCATGCAGCATCCCGGTATCCTGCCCGAACGCGGTATGCTGCTAAAGGCTTTGGCCTGCAAATGTCCAAAATGCGGACAGGGCGATATTTATGAGTCCGGTTTTTCCATGACCGTACGCACGGCATGTTCTGCCTGCGGCCTTGCACTCGCCACACATGACAGTGCGGATGGCCCGGCCGTTTTTCTTATCTTCATTCTGGGATTCTCACTGGTGCCGATGGCGCTTGTGCTGGAGTATTTTGTGCACCCTGCACTTTGGGTCCATGCCGTTGTGTGGGGACTCGCGGCCCTCGGCCTTACGCTGGGCCTGCTGCGCCCGCTGAAAGCTTATATTATCGCGTTACAATTCAAATACAGGCCTCACACTCTGGATAAAAATTGATGAATGATGCTGTACCCAAAAAATGGCGCAAGCCACCCCTCGCCGCCACCATCAGCATGCTGGTGGCACTGGCCATTTTATTTGCCTTAAGCCAGTGGCAGTTCAAACGCCAGAACTGGAAAGATAATATTATTGAGCAGCTGGATCAGGCCTACGCCCTTCCCGTACCGCCGGAGATGACGCTTGAAGATATTGAAGCGCTGGCCCAATCGGATGCCCCTTATAATGTCGCACGGCTGAAGGGGCGCTACGCACAGACCTATTTTCCCATTGGCCCGCGCACATCCGATGGCAAGCCCGGCTATCATATCCTGAACCCGTTTGTGCTTGAAGGCGGCAGTGTTGTTCTGGTCAATCGCGGCTGGGTGGCGCAGGATAAAAAAGATGATGTCCCCCCCGTCTATGGTGATTTGCAGATCAGCGGATTATTCCGTCCGCTCGATAAACCCAGCAGTTTCGTGCCACAAAATGACCCGGAGAAGAATATCTGGTACCGCGTCGACTTGCCCACCATGGAACAAATAGCCCGTGTAGAAAAAATGGTGCCGCTTGTCTTTTATGCGCGCCTTGAAGAAGGGCCGCTTTATATGACATCTGAAAACGCCCCCGTGCAAGAGCAGATCTCATGGAAGCCGCAGAATAATCATCGCAGCTACGCGCTGTTCTGGCTTGAAATGGGTGGTGCCCTGCTTGTGATATTTTACTTGCGCTTTGTGCATGTCTGGCGAGCGCGCGCATAAATGGCCACGATCCTTTTCCGTCCGTTCTTTGATTTTGACCAGACAGACTGGGTGCCCATCCTGCCCGGTATATTCAAGGACCATGATTTGCGCATCTGGCCCGCTGTCGGAAATCCGGAAGACATTGAATATCTTATCCTATGGCGTCTTGCCCCCGGTGACAAAACCGCCTGGCCAAATTTAAAAGCCATCCTGTCTATCAGTACCGGCGTGAACCAGTATATCGATCATCCCGATATGCCGGATGTACCGTTGATCCGCATGATTGAACCGGGGCTGGGCCAAGGCATGGCGGAATATGTAACAAATTTTGTGATGCAATTCCACACAGGCGCGGTGAGCCTGCAGCGCGCGCAAGCGCAAGGCGCATGGATCCCCTATATCCCGACCCTCGCCCCGCAGCGGCGCGTTGGTTTTCTGGGGCTTGGCCATATGGCGCGCGCCTGCATTGCGGCATTGCAGCCGCTGGGGTTTTCTTTGCGCGGCTGGGCACGCACACAATACGATCTGAATGGTGTTGAGTGTTTCAGCGGCAAGGAAGGCTTCGAAGCGTTCCTGCGCAATACCGATATTCTTGTCTGCCTGCTGCCTTTGACGCCGGAGACGCAAGATATTATCAATGCCCGGACATTGGCAATGCTGCCGCGCGGGGCCAGCCTTATCAATGCTGCACGCGGCAAACATGTGGTTGATGAAGATTTACTGTCCGCCCTTGATAGCGGCCATATTGCACACGCCGCCCTTGATGTTTTCCGCAAGGAACCGCTGCCCGAACATCACCATTTCTGGACGCATCCCAACGTGCATGTCACCCCGCATATCGCCGCCGTCACCATCCCGGCCACCGGCGCGCAAGCCCTTCTCAAGGCGGTAAAAACAATCGAGGCCGGAGAGACGCCCCCCGGCCTGGTCGATATATCGCGCGGGTATTAAATACATCACGCACCCTATGTCATCCCGGCGCAGGCCGGGATCCATGGTTAGCCAGAGCACAATAAAAAACTATCGCACAAGTCGATAAGTGGATCCCGGCCTGCGCCGGGATGACGCCGATTACAATGTGATAAGTGATTGTTCTAAATTACCAGAGGTAAGACTGACCCGCAGCGGAGGACGCGTATTGCTCTTCACCCAGCAGGCTCTGGTACTGGCTGTCCACGGCTTTCACATGCGCCTTGAAGGATGCCAGTTCTTTGCCGGCCAGTGACTGGCCTTGCTGCATTTTCACAGACCGCGGATTAACCTGCACGCCGCGCTCCATGACTTCAAAATGAAGGTGAGGTCCGGTGGAGCGGCCCGTCGTACCGATATAACCGATAACCTGCCCCTGCTTCACGCGGGAACCGACAGACAAGCCGGAGGCAAAACGCTGCATATGGGCATAGGCCGTTTTCAAATCGCCATTATGACGGATACGCATATAGTTGCCGTAGGAGCTGAACGGGCCAATCTTTTCAATCGTGCCATCGCCGGCGGCGTAAATGGGTGTACCGCGCGGGGCCGCGAAATCTACGCCCTTGTGCATTTTGGTATAGCCGAGAACTGGGTGCTTGCGCACGCCAAAGCCGGATGACAAACGCGCACCGTCAACCGGCGTACTCATCAGGGATTTGCGGATGCTCTTGCCGTCGGCCGTGAAAAAATCAACATCACCATTTTTCGCTTCGTAGCGATAGATCGGTGTGCTCTGCCCGTTAATATTCAGGCGGGCATATATAATGTTCCCGGATTTCAGGAATTTGCCGTCTTCGGTTTCATCCTGGTTGTACATGACTTCAAGGGCATCGCCACGGCGCAGATCACGCTGAAAATCGACATCCCATGAATAGATACGGATGGCATCAGCCAGAATACCGCTGGGGATTCCCGCCTTCACGCCGGAGCCATACAGCGACACTTCAATTTCGGCACGGCGGGCATAGGTTTTCTTGACGGCTTTTTTCTCTTCCATCGAAACATCGAAGCCAGCTTCATTATCCGCCCGCTTGAGTTTTACGGTTTTCAGCGGGCTGACATCAATTTTCAGACTGCTGAAATCATATTGCGGTTTGGCATCAGCGGATGATGGATCAAAAAGCATCTGGATTTTCTGACCAATCTTGATATCACGCGGGTCGAAGAATTTCGTCATGACCTTGGCGGCGTTGTGCGCTTCCACGGAGCTTAAACCGGCATCTTCCTGAAGAACCTGGCTCAGCGTATCGCCACGGCTTACCTGCACAACGCGGTTCCGCGGTTTCGGTGGCATATTGGCGGCTTCACGCACGGGCTGTGCTTCGACCACCGGGCCGATAAGTTCGGCAACGGTATCCTCGCTGGTGAGGGCGGCTATATTATAAGGTGTGTTGAAAGACTGCACGACGGCCGACGTACCCAGTGTCACCGCCAGTACACAAGCCAGAGCCGGCGCCACCATATAACGCAGGCGCAGGCGATTATCACGGGTCAGCACATACCGTTCGCGCACGGGAGTCACTTGCGCCAATAAAGCAACAAACCGCACACTGGCGCGTGCGATAAAGGACTCCTTGGCAAAGGGGGAAAAAGGTGCGGATAACATGGGATTTTTCTCAGGTCGTTTAACGAACTATAAACCTTTTGGTTGCTGATGTCCTAGGTTTACCATGGCATTTCCGCCCTGCCAACCCTTAAGGCAAGCCCTTTTCTCCTCTATCCCCAGTTTTTGTTGTTATATGGAAAATATTGAGCAAGAATATCAAATTTGACGGCTATTACGAAAATATCGTACTTTGCTTTCATGGTAATTTATCATCTATAAAAGGAATTCAAAATGGCCGACCAGAAAGAATTTACAGACATCGAACAAGTAAGGTTGCAGCTTTATGAATCTTTTGGTAATGCCGTGAATATGACCGATTATTCATATGGTCCCAGCATCAGAGTAGGCGCTCTTTCCGCCATGGGAGACATAGCCAGCGCTATTGCCCGGGTTGAAACAGAATTGCGGGAACGTCAGCCTAAACCATAACAAAAAAAGGCGGCCCGCAGGCCGCCTCTTGAATATCCTAGCTAGCGTGTCTTATTAAACGCCGCATTCCTTGCCAGCCGCTTTATACGCCGCACCGCTACCGCTCAGGCTGAATGTATCGGTGGTTTCAGTGCCACGGGCGGATGTGCCCTTCACAACCATACGGGACCCTTTGCTGATGGCTTCGGCAATCTTCGCATCTGTATCAGCATCCGCAGCCCAGGCCTTGTCACCCTTGCCAATCAATGTGAAGGTTTCTTCACCAATCGTCAGGCTCACTTCCGCATCCGGTTTGTAATCATAGCCCGCCTTGTAGCTGAATACATTTGTTTCGCTGTCGTCGGGATAATGCGTGACCATCGCATAGACAGAGCCGCGATATGTATATTTACCTTCGGCCTTGGTCGGCTTGGCGGCGATATAGCAGGCTTTTTTATCGCCTTCTTTAAATGTATAAGCCCCCCATTTGCCGAAATCGCCAAGGGATGTCGGCTCGGCTGCGCTCGCCTTCGGCGCGGCAAAAGCAACGGCACACAGAACACCCAATAAAATAAGAGCTTTTTTCATGTTTTCTCCTGAATTCTTTTAAAGCTGCGGCGCGACGCCGCGTTAAACTCCCCAGAACTTTAAACCGTAAATATTATAAATACCAGCCCCCCTTCCTTCAAAACCACCGAGATTTTATGATCCGATGTACGGGCAGCCCCGTATAAACACCATGAACATGTCCCTTGCCCTTGAAACACGGCTTGCGCCTTTGCCAGAACGCATAGCCCCCTTACATAAAAATCCGTGCTTTTCCCTTTACGATGGCGCGGAAAAGCGGCTTAATAGCGCCATGGGCATTATCCAGGACATTGTTGGCACCAAAACCTCCATCGCCCCTACGAGCGCGATGGCCATCCCGATCAGTTTTGAGGATCTGCTGGTTACCGTCGGCGAAAGCCGCGATCGCGACGCCTTTATCCGCATATTTGAATATTTCGCCCCGCGCGTAAAATCCTTCCTGATGAAGGGCGGCCTGACGCCGGAGCAGGCGGATGAGCTGGCGCAGGAAACGCTTCTGACCGTCTGGCACCGCGCCGACAGCTACGACCCGAAACAATCCGCCGCCAGCACATGGATCTTCACCATCGCCCGGAACAAGAAAATCGATGCGCTGCGCCGCAAGGCCCCGTACGCGCAGGATATTAATGACGCGATTATTGCCGACACGCATCATGTTGCCGCCGACACGGCGCTCAGCCAGACCGAAGAAGCGCGCGCCATCGCCGCCGCGATCTCCACCCTGCCGGATGATCAGGCGGATTTAATCAAGCTGGCCTATTTCGAAGACAAGACGCATCAGGATATTGCCACCGAAACCGGATTGCCGCTGGGCACCGTCAAATCACGCATACGCCTTGCAATGGACCGGCTGCGCCATAATTTACGGGGATTTGAACGATGAGTTATATACCGTCACCCCCTTCCATCACCTATGATGATTTGCTGATGCAATATGCGTGCGGCGCGCTGGATGATGGGCTGGCGCTTATCGTTGCCTCGCATCTATGCCTGTCCCAGACGGCACGGATGGTTGTCGCACAATATGAATGTGTCGGCGGCGCGCTCATCGAAAAAAATTGCCAGCCGGTGGCGATGGGGGAGAGCAGTTTGAAATCCGTCCTCGAAAAACTCAACTGCCCTAACAGCAAAAAATCCTGCACTGCCAAAAAAGATACGGTTCCCGCGCCGCATAATTTGCCGCTGCCGCAACCGCTATGTCGTCATTTAAGCACACTGCCTGCCATGCGCCGGTCATGGCATTTTATTGCACCGGGGATAAGCTTTATGCGCCTGCCGCTGAATGTGCCGGACCGTCATGCGGCGTTGCTGCGCGCGAAGCCCGGCGCCCGCGCGCCGCATCACGAACATAAGGGTCTGGAAATTACGCTGGTGCTGCACGGTCATCTGCATGATGACGGCATGGTGTACGGTCCGGGCGATATGATTGTCATGGAAACCCATACATCGCACCATCCGGTCGCCGACCCGAACCATGGCTGCCTCTGCTTCGTCATGAGCGGCGCGCCGCGCGCGGGCCGTCATCCGCTGCATAATTTATTGTCGCGTCTATTGGGGCGTTAGCTCGCCAACTCCGGCAGATTCTTATAAAGCGCCAACGCCTCTGGATTCGCCAGCGACTCAACATTCTTCACCGGGCGGTTATGAATGATATTGCGCACCGCAAGTTCCGTGATTTTATTCGATTTCGTCCGTGGAATATCCGCCACCGGAATAATCTTTGCCGGTACGTGACGCGGCGACGCGCCGCTGCGGATTTTATCCTTGATCGTTTTTTCCAGCGCGGGTGTCATCTGCGCGCCCGCCCGCAGAATCACAAATAAAATCACCCGCACATCATTGTCCCAGTCCTGCCCAACGACCATGCTTTCCATGATGTCCGGCACCTGCTCCACCTGGCGGTAAATTTCGGCGGTGCCGATACGCACACCGCCTGGATTAAGCGTGGCGTCCGAACGCCCCAATATAATAAAGCCGTTATTGTCGGTGCGTTGTATCCAGTCCCCATGGCACCAGATATTCGGATATTCATCAAAATACGCGGCATGATATTTGGCACCGTCCGCATCATTCCAGAACATCACCGGCATGCATGGAAATGGTTTTGTACAAACAAGCTCTCCCGCACCCGCGCCCGGCGGCAAGGGATTGCCACCATCATCAAACGCCGTCACCGCGAGCCCGAGACCCGGCCCTTGAATCTCCCCGCGATAAACGGGTGAGATCGGGTTCCCCAGCACAAAGCACGACACAATATCCGTTCCACCGGAGATAGAGGCCAGGTGAACATCCTTCTTAATCGCGTCATACACGAAATCAAAGCTTTCATGCACCAGCGGCGAGCCGGTGGAGGTTATGGTCCGCAGCGCCGATAAATCATGTGTCTCAATGGGACGAATATTATAAACCTTCAGCGCATCGATAAATTTCGCCGCCGTGCCAAATAACGTGCAACGCTGCTCCGCCGCATAAGTCCACAGGACATTGCCATCGGGATAAAACGGCGACCCGTCATAAAGCAGCAATGTGGCCTCCGACGCCAGTGCACTGACCAGCCAATTCCACATCATCCAGCCACACGTCGTAAAATAAAACACCCGGTCATCACGCTTGATATCGCAGTGATAACGATGCTCCTTCAGATGCTGCAACAATGTGCCGCCATGCCCATGCACGATGCATTTGGGCACACCCGTCGTCCCCGATGAAAACATAATGAAAAGCGGATGGTTGAAATCCACGCGGTTAAAAACAATATCCCGCGGCGTAAAGGGCGCAGTGAAATCAGTCGCGCTGACCGCGCCGTCAAAAAACTTCGTTTCTGATTGCACGAAATTCACGATAACGGTCTGCTTCACACCCGGCAGCTGCGTCGCAATCTCTTTAATCTTGTCGCGGTTATCAATCGTTTTTCCGTTATAATAATACCCATCGACGGCGATAAAAACTGTAGGCTCAATTTGGCCAAACCGGTCCAGCACGCCCTGCACCCCGAAATCCGGCGACGCGGACGACCACACGGCCCCCAAAGAACTCGCCGCCAGCATCGCGATAATCGTTTCCGGCATATTCGGCATATAGGCCGCCACGCGGTAGCCTGTCTTGACACCCGCCTTCTGCAGAGCCTGCTGCCATACACTCACACGGTCATAAAGCGCCTCAAATGACAGACTGCTGGTGTTGCCTTTTTCTGTGCGAAACACAATCGCCTTGCCCGTATCACGGCGGCGCAGAAGATTCTCGGCATAGTTTATTTTGGCCTGCGGAAAAAACTGCGCGCCGGGCATCTTGTCACCATCGCGCAAAATCTCGACACCCTTTTCGCCTATTACACCGGTTTCATCCCACATCGCGGACCAGAAAGCTTCTGGCGCATCCACCGACCATTGCCAGATATCGCCATACGCCTCAAAACTCCGCCCGTGGGCACCTTCCATCTTTTGCATGAAGCGGTACAGATGCGAATTTTTTATGCGCGCATCATCGGGAGTCCAGAGGGGGTGATTTAAATCTGACATAGGTCCGTTTCCTTTACGGGCATATTGTCTACGCGCATCCGCCTGCGGTCAAGGGGCGGGCTTGAGAGATTGCAATATATGCGCGGGCATCAGCGGCATATAGGCTTCGTGAATTTTCAGGATAGCACCCCAGTCAATTGACACTTCCTTTTCCCCGTCATAAATCTGGGTGAAGGTATAATCGTTTTTCTTGTCACCCTCGATGACATAGATTGCCGTATTCTGCGGATTGGGGAAATTTTTATATTGCAGCGGGTCAATATGCAGCATGGACATGGCCAGCGCCCGCAGCGTCACGCCATGCGTCACAGCAAAACCGTTCTCCACACCTTCGGCAATATCGCGGAATAATGTCCCCTTGAATTCAGCCAGACGGCGGCGCACATCCGCCGGGCTTTCGCCATTGGTGGGTCGGGCATGATAGGGGTCCTGCTTCCGCGCCCGCTCATAATGTTCAATCAGTACCGGCACGCTGTTGCGCCAGCCCGGCAAATCCCACGGGCCGGAAAAAAGGCCAAAATCCTGCTCAATCAGGGCATCATGCGCCCGCGCCTTTTTGCCCGCAAATAAATCCCCGGCCCCCTGCATGATACCGCTCATCGTTTCACGGGTACGCATATACGGACTCATCCACAGCCGGTATTTTTCCGGGGTCAGGATAATATTATTTTTCTGCATATAGGTTTGCAGGAAAGCGCCTGCCCGAAAAGCCTGTCTCCAGCCTTCTTCAGTCAGAGGAACTTTGGAATCGCCCAAATCGATATAGTTCTGGGGGTTCTCGTTGGCCTGTGAAAAGCCATGACGGATTAGAAATAGCCGCATTATATTCTGCCCTGTTTATTATTATGGGTTCATCCTGCCACGCCCCGAAATCAAAATACCATCTTTTTCGGCAAAGCCTGTTATAATAGACTGGTCGCTCCTATATATAATAACAGCAACCAAATAATTCCAGAAAACCAGAGTGCGGCCCATGGTTATTTTAAAATATATAAGCATCATCACGCTGACCCTATGGCTCGGCTTGTCCGGGGCGCTGGCACAAAACCAATCCCGCCATGTCACGATAAGCCTTATTCCGCCAACAACGGGCATACAGGCCGGACAGCCCTTTTATATCGGGATTGAGCAGGTAATTGAGACGGGCTGGCACACTTATTGGCGCAATGCCGGGGATTCGGGGCAGGCCCCGCGCTTTACCTGGACTTTGCCCGAAGGCTTTACCACGGGAGCATTGCAATGGCCCGCACCGCATATTATCCGCGCTAATGATTTGACGACGTTTGGCTATGAAAACAATGCGCTACTGGTGCAGGAAATTATCCCCCCGGCCTCTTTACCACCCGGGCCCTTGACCGTATCCGTTGATATTGAAATTCTTGTATGTTCTGACATATGCGTGCCGGAGTACGGAACGTACGAATTAACCCTGCCGCCCCCCGGCACAATATCCGGCACAGAAGACCGCCTTGCCGCGGCGCTTGAAACCCTGCCGGTCAAGGCCGCCGGACCCGCCTTTATGGCAGAACAGAATGGCCAGTTTATACTGGAGCTGCCCGCCCCCGCGGATATACAAACCGCGCCGCAGGACGTACAGCTTTTCCCTTATGAATGGGGCTTCACAGATAATGCCGCCAGCGCCAGCGCAGTTATTAACGAAGCCGGGCGACTCCTCATCACCCAGAAACGGGCCGAGCGACCGCTGAGTGGTATCAAGAGCGGCCAATTTCTTCTGGTTTATAAGGACGCACAAGGCATAAGCCGGTCCTTGGAAATCGAAGCCGAGCCCCGTCCGGATTCAAGCGTACACAACGCGGTAAGCCCGGCATCCTTACCCGCTTTGCCGGTGGCGGAGCCGACAAGCCTCGCCAAAGCCCTGATTTTTGCCCTGCTCGGCGGCTTGATTCTAAACCTTATGCCGTGCGTGTTTCCGGTATTATCACTGAAGGCGCTGAAATTATGCAGCCTGTCAGGGAAGGAGCTGGACGTTGCCCGCCACCAAAGCCTGCTTTATCTCGCCGGTATTCTGGCATCTTTTGCGGTCTTTGCCTTGATTTTGATTGCGTTTAAGGGCGTCGGGGCCGGGATTGGCTGGGGTTTTCACCTGCAAAACGCTCATTTTGTCCTGTTTCTATGCTATTTATTGTTCCTTTTGGGCCTGAACCTGTCCGGATTATATGAAATATCGCCCCGTCTGATGAATTTCGGGGACAGATTTACGCATGGCCATGGCCACAGTGCCGCTTTTCTGACCGGTGTACTTGCCGCCCTTGTGGCAACACCCTGTACGGCACCCTTTATGGGCGTGGCCCTTGGCTATACATTGACGCAGCCCGCCATTATTACGCTTCTGATATTCCTGGCTCTGGGCTTCGGGCTGGCGCTGCCTTACCTGATGATTGCTTTTGTGCCTGCCTTGCGCAACGCCTTGCCGCGGCCCGGCGCGTGGATGGTGACCGTACGCCAGCTTCTGGCCTTCCCGCTTTACGCTTCGGCCGCGTGGCTGCTGAGTGTCTATATGGCACAAACGGGCGCACTGCCTTTACTTTTCATTCTATCTGGAATTATCGCAGTAAGCTTCTGTGCCTGGCTTTGCGGGCGTATGTATGCCTCGAAAGGGCGGCGTCTACCATGGATAATTCTAGGCCTTGCCGCGCTGGCGATTGCCCTGGCGCCGTTCTTCCTGACCGGGGCCGCCCGCCCCGCCCCATCCGCCGCCACTACATCGTCAGAAGGCGCATGGATACCCTATACCGCCGAAAGCTTCGCTCTTCTGGAGCAGGGGAACGACCCGCTTTTTGTCGATATGACCGCGGCCTGGTGCATTACCTGCAAGGTGAATGAACGCGTGGCGCTGAACCCCCAAAGTACGCGCGACCTTTTCAAGACGTACAATGTCATTCTGGTCCGGGGAGACTGGACAAACCGGGACCCGGATATTACATCCTATCTGGCGCGCTATCGCCGGAATGGTGTGCCGCTTTATGTTTATTACGGTCCGCGCAACCCGGTCACGGGCCTGCGCCCTGATGCTGTTATTCTGCCACAGATTTTAACCCCCGGCCTGGTCCGGTCCACCATTATACCGAAGGAGATATAGAGATGAGATTTTCCCCCCGCCGCGTAATTTGTGCCACCCTTATATATATGTGTGCCGCCCTGATGGCCGCGCCCGCCGTACAAGCCGAAAGTGAAAAGGCCAAGATTTATGCCCCGGCCCCCGCCTTCACCCTGAAGGATGAAGATGGCAAAGACCGGACATTGGCGGAATTCAAGGGCAAGGTTGTTGTGCTGGAATGGACCAACGCTTTGTGCCCGTACGTCCAGAAACATTACAAAACCGGCAACATGCAGGCCCTGCAGAAAGACGCGCATAATATGGGGGCTGTCTGGCTGACCATCAATTCCTCCGCCCCCGGCCTGCAAGGTCATATGACCGCGGAAGATGTCAAAAAGGGCAAAGGCCAGAGCGATTCGGCTGAAACCGCCTATTTGTTCGACCCGGATGGTACGGTGGGCAAACTCTACGGTGCCAAAACCACACCCCATATGTTTATCGTGGCCCCGAACGGCATCCTCGTCTATGACGGCGCAATTGACGACATGCCCTCCAGCGACATCGAAACCCTGCCCCGCGCCACGAATTATGTCCGCGCGGCTCTTAGCGACCTAAGCGATGGCCGCCCTGTCACGACAACCCTCACCCGCCCCTATGGCTGCGGCGTGAAATATAAAAACTAAACCAACACAAAAAAGCCCGCTGGATAAGCGGGCTTTTTATTTATCTCGCACTAAATCCTAAAACGCATATCCCGCGCGGAGGATACCGGCATGCGCCGTGTAATCTTGCCTGATCTCAAAATCATAGCCCGCGGACAGGGTCCAGTTGCTGGTGGCCTGATATTGCAGTCCTGCGCCGATGGTTGCGGTGCCACGGGCGGGGTCGGCACCCTGCGTGTTGAAGGATGCACCGCCGCCGGTGAAGTTGGAGGTGCTCTGGATCGTGTCACCGATGATGTCGTAGCGGTAGCCAGCATGCAGTGAGGGTGACAATACCGAGCCGTCAGTTTGGTTTATGTCCCATTGGGATTTGATGGCAGCGCCGAGTTCGAGGGATTCGATTGTATCGGTTTCGACGGTGAGGTTCGCGCCGCCCGCACCTGTCTCGGTGTAGCTGTCAGGGGACAGGTGTGTGTAGGTGGCACCGATTGTGGGTGTGATGGTCGGTGCATAGGCTTGTTTGATCTGGAAGTCCTTACCGGTTTCGATATGGGCGGTGTATTGCTCGGCGCTGTAATCGCCGGTTGCGGTCAGGCCGGCGATACCGCCGACATCACGGCGGACCGACTGGATATCGTTATAGCCGTAAGACGCGGAGCCGCTGATGAAGTAATCCTGTGGCAGGTTGTAATCGCCGTATAATCCGATCTGGTAGGAGTTGATATCGGTTCTGGTGCTGTTGGCATCTTTGGACTTAATCGCACTGCTGCCGTAGCTGAGGGCAAGGCCGATTGTTGCGTTGTCAAACAAATGATCCGTGTCGATACCACCGACGAAGCCGTAGGTGTTGGCACTATAGCCCGCGATATTGTCGCGTTTGCTTTGGGAGGCATGCTGGCCGAAGACCTGGCCCCAGATGGCGAGGCTGTCGGTTAAATGGCCGCTGCTGATACCACTGCCCGCACGCAGGTCGGACAGGCGGGCATTGATCATATCAACACTTTGATGCGCAATCGCGCTGGTCGCATCCGACACGGCGGTGTCGATTGTCGGTGTCACGGATTCGAGGATGTCATTGACCGCCTGTTGCGTCGGGGCATTGTTCAGGTTCGCAATAATCTGCTGCAGCTGCGGGTCCGGTGTACCGCCGAGGCTGTCGATGACAACGGCCACGGATTGGTTGTTCGGTGTTGTTGCGGCTTGTTCAGATGTGCTGACCTGCATCGCTTCGACGAACAGGTCGGTGTTATCGGTGGCTGTCGCCGCCGCCGTGCCGTCAAACATCCGGAAGTCCCATAAGAAGCTGTTATCGGTTACGAGTGTCTTGGTCGCACCGGGGCCGCCGATGATCGCGTCATCGCCGTTGATGATGCGGATCTCATCACCATTGGCGAGGGTAGCGGATGCGGCAGAGATGGTAATGGTGGCATTGGTCAGGTCTGCAGCACCATCAGTGATGATGAGCGAACCGTAATGAGCGGTATCCACAATCTCGAAGCTGAGCGTGCCGTTAATCACGGCATCATTGTAGCTGGTGAAGGTGTTGCCGGAGGATATTGTGAGGGTGCGGGCATTGTTGACAGTCAATGATGAAACATCGAAGTTGCCTTCCGTCGTAAAGGTGCCATCAACGATAATATCGGAGCCGGAGATGGGAGTGGCATCGATCACATCGCCGATTATGCGGCCTGCATTAAGAACTATAGAGTCGACCAACGATGCCGTATCAATTGCAATACCACCATCAATTGTGCCGCTATTGGTTAGACCGCCAGAGAGTATACTGTTGCTTTCCAGATAAATTCCAAAGCTGCCCCCGCTGATTATGCCACTGTTGGCCAAACCGCCTATTAGTGTACTGCTATTGCCGAGATTAATTCCCCGGGCGCTGGAATCATTGCCACTAATCGCGCCACTGTTAGTAAGGCCGCCGGACAGGGTGCTGTTATTAAATATTGAAATTCCGTAGGAGACATCACCATTAATTATACCGCTATTAGTTAGGCCATCAGATAGGTTGGCGTTACTAATTAGAGAAATTCCGGCACGGCCTCCGCTGATCGTGCCGCTATTAGTCAAGCCACCTATAATTGTAGCTGCATTCTGCACCTGTAGCGCTCTATTCGAGCCCCCGATCGTACCACTATTAGTGAGACCACCGGTAAGGAGGGCATTGGATGTAAAGTAAATGCCGTTAATAGCGCCACTGAATGTGCCGCTATTAACTAAACCACCATCAATCGTAGCCTGATCTTGAATAAACAAACTCTGATCTACACCCTCAATTGTACCGCTGTTGGTCAGGCCACCGGTGATGCTAGCGCCACTTGACATACGCAGGCCAGCGGTTAGGAGGCCGGCGATAAAACCGTTATTGATGATCATGTCTATAATTCCGCCGTTGGTAATAACAATACCATTATCGGCAGCGCTGATCGTCCCATCATTAGTAATGATATCAGCAGTTATATTGTCAATCGTAATCGCATTGCCAGAGGTGACAATCAATGAGCCAGCGTTGGTTACATCCACCGCATCATCATCGATCAGGACAAGCTGGTCCGTTACCGCACTATTAATCACAATCGGATTAACGCGTACGACCTGCAAATACAAATCAGAATTGCCCGTATTCGCAACCGCGCCGATACCGTCAACCAGCAGGAAGTTCCAGTAGGCCGAGTTGTCGGTCACAGTGGTCGGCGTAGAACCGGGGCCACCGACAAGCGCGATTGACCCGTTCACTACCAAAAGCTCGGCACCATTGGTGAATACGGCACCATTATCCACCATGACGCTAAAGCTGGCATTGGTCAGGTTGGCGGCACCATTGGTCACAATCAGCGACCCAAAATCCGCATCCCCCGCCACGTTAAACGCCAGCGTGCCATTAATCGTTGCCGCGCTATCCAATGTAAAGCTGTCGCCGTTGGACAGGGTCAATGTCTTCGTTGTATCAAGTGTCAAAGACGACACACTGAAATCACCCTCGGTCGCGAAATCATCAGTAATCGTCGTGACTGAGTTCCCCGCCCCCGCATTGTCATCAATCACATTGCCGATGATACGGCCACCATTGAGCATTAGACTCGGGGCTGTGGATGACCCGTCAATCGATATCCCGCCAATAATCGTGCCGCTGTTGGTAAGGCCGCCAGCAAGGATAGAGGTGTTGGTCAAACGAATTCCAATACCACTACCACCAATCTTGCCGCTGTTGGTCAGGCCGTTGCTGAGGTTGGCATTGTTATAGAGATCGATCCCGATGCTTCCCCCGTCAATCGTGCCGCTATTTGTCAAACCGCCGGTCAGGCTGGCGATGTATGCCAAATAAATCCCGATGCTTCCTCCGTCAATCGTACCGCTATTAGTGATCCCACCGGTTAGCGTGGCGGCTTGCACATAGGATCCTGAGCTTGCTAAAACGGGGGTCAGCGCTATGCCCTCAACACTGCCATTGATCAGGCCTGCATTTGTTAGGCCATCCTGCAACGACCCTCCCTTTATAAAAAAACCACTGCCATTGATTGTACCATTATTGATAAGCCCACCCGTTAGTTGTGAAGGTGCAAAACTCGTAAAAACAGCAGATGTGTTGAAGAGAGCAATTGTATCAACCACTATGCTGGAAATAACCCCGCCATTTGTCAAGCCGCCACTCAGGCTGCTATTGTTCTGTAGATAAAAGCCGGCGGAATTGCCCGTCATCGTTCCGGTGTTGGTCAGGCCGTCAGTAATAATTGATGAAAAGAAGAAAGCGCCCTGAATATTGCCCGCAATCGTGCCGCTATTATTAATACCGCCACTGATTCCGCCTCCAAACAAACCAATGGCTCCGGCGGCACCATTAATGGTGCCGGTGTTTATAAGGCCGCCGGCCAAAGCACTGTTAACTAAAGAAATAGCATAACGCGTAGTACCGCCGCCAGAGGTGATCAAGCCACTATTGGTCAGGCCCCCGGCCAAGGTGCTGTTAGAAATTATATGAATTCCGATGGTGTTACCAGTGATCGTGCCGCCATTAGTAAGGCCATTGGTAAGGGTGCCGTTATTCTGGAGACGAATTCCGGCGACGTTGCTCGAGTAAATCGTACCGGCATTCGTAATGCTGTTGGCTATGACATTGTTGACGGTGACACCCGGATCGGCGGTGATGGTGCCCGTGCTGGTGACAAGCAGGGTTTCACCCGCGCCGAGGGCGGCGGTGGTCACACGGTTGGTGTTATCAACCAGAATGTCAGCCTGCGCCGGGCTTGCCACAGACATGCCAATCATCGCCGCGCCGATGAGGGCGGTGGTGGTGTAGAGAGCGGGTTTGAGGGACAGGCGGGGCATAGGATTATGTCCTTGAGTGAATTTATCCAATGATTATATAGGATTAATGCCGCGTGCAGCAAGTAGGAATTGTCTTAAGGAAGATTTTTCAACCACGGATGGGGATTCTTCGTTGTCGCTCAGAATGACAGGGTGGCGGTGACGGCTTGCACCTATTTTCAATATTTATGCAAAAAACCATTTCATTATATTTTAATCTTTTGTTAAGATTCTGAATCAACAATGAGGGGACTGAGTCGGCTCCTTCTTTCTTCCTGTTTCTATAATACGCCCACAACATGATATCGCTGACGGGATTACGTATGAGTATAACGAAAATCCATTCTCTCTCAGACGCCGCAGCCGGACACGGGCTGGAGGCGGAGCGGTTTATTATCGATGAGCAAGGGTTGATCGCCCATTGCACCCCGGCGCTGGCGCAGCGCTTGCACCATGCGGACGGCGCGTTGCGCGGCTTGCCGCTGAACAATATTCTTGATTTTGCCGAGCCGGATGAGGCGTTTCGCACGCAAGGGTTTTTTGGCCAGCGCGGTGGGTGTTATATTGATGCGCTGAATCCGGGGCGGCATACGGTTCATTTATTATGTGCGGATGGCACGCACCTGCCCGGTGTTTATTTTGTGCAGCTTGATGCGGTCAGCACCGCGCATAAAAAGCGCTATATGATTGGCGCAATTCTCGCCTCCGAAGAAGCCGAGGTCAGCAGCAGTGAATTCAATGCGCAGATCATATCCATGTTGAACCAGACAGCGACGCGGTCCGATGATCACGCCACGCCGGAAAAAATCAGCACCGAAGCCGATGAAGGCGCGCTGCGTAATTTCCTGAGCATGTCGAATGACCTGATGGCGATCTGCGGCCCCGATGGCGTGTTCCGCCGCGTGAATGGGTTGTTCAATGATGTTCTTGGTTACGATGACGATGTGCTGCGCCAGAAAACATTTATGGAGCTGGTGCATGAAGATGACCGGTCCTATGTCCGCAACGCCCTGCTTGACCTGATGCGCGGCGATGGCGGCGATGATCTTATGATTGATTTTGAGGCCCGCATACGCGCCAAAAATGGCCGCATCCTCTATACTGAATGGCGGCAGAAAAATAGCGGCGGGATGATTTACGCGGTGGGCCGCGATGTCACCGCCATTAAAAACAACGAAGACGCGCTGCATAAGCAGCAGCAGCAGCTTAAGGAAGCGCAGTCCATTGGCCATATGGGACACTGGCGCTGGAGTGTCGGCGCCAACAGCATCGTTATGTCGGATGAAATCTACCGCATCTTCGGTGTTGACCGACAGAATTTTATACCCACGCTGGATAATATTAATGGCATGCTGCACCGGCGCGATTTGGGCCGTTTGCTGCAGGCGTTTCAGCGCGCGATTATTGAACAGAATAACTATGATATGGATTTCCGCATCACACGGCCCAGCGGTGAGACGCGCTATATACGCTGCGAAGGGAAATGCGAACTTGATGCGGAGGGTGATGTCGCCGCGCTGTTCGGTATCATGCAGGATATTACCGAGCGCATGCTGCATGAACGCGACCTGAGCACCGCGAAGGAAGCCGCGGAGCGCGCCTACGCCGCCAAATCACAGTTCCTTGCGAATATGAGCCATGAGTTACGCACGCCGCTAAACGCGATCATTGGATTTTCGGAGATGATCCAGCGGCAACTGCTGGGCCCTATTGGCACCGAGAAATATCTTGATTACATCACCGGTATCCGTGAAAGCGGTGAGCATCTTCTGGATTTGATCAGCGATATTCTTGATATGTCGAAGATTGAAGCCGGCAAGTATGAGCTGGATCTTGAAGAGCTGAACCTTGCCAAGATTATAAAGCTGGCCGTCCATATGATGGAAGGCCGCGCGCAGGAATCAAAAATCAAGGTGACAGTCGATATTGAAAACGAAGGCCGCGTGATGGTCGCCGACCGCCGTGCGGTCATGCAGATATTGCTGAACCTTCTATCCAATGCTGTCAAATTCACACCCCCCGGCGGTGCCGTTCATGTCGAGTGCACGGAACGTACGCCGTTCCTGATCATGAAGGTACAGGATAATGGTATCGGCATTCCAGCCAACAAGATCCACTGCATCACCCACCCGTTCGAGCAAGCCGCCAGCCATTACACGCGTGAGCATGAAGGCACAGGATTGGGTCTTGCCATCACCAAGGAGCTGATCGAGCTTCATGGCGGTACGCTGCATATTGAATCAACGGTGAATGTCGGTACGAATGTGACCGTGCGCCTGCCCTTTGATGCGTACGGGCATGTTAAGTCCCTTCAAACCGCTAAAGACGCAAAAAACAGCGGTTCCTAAAAACCACCATCTTCAATTCGTGCTAGATACTTCGTCAGAACGCATATCCCGCGCGCAGTATCCCTGCATGGGCGGTGTAATCATCCTTGATCTCAAAATCATAGCCCGCCGACAGCGTCCAGTTGCTGGTGGCTTTGTATTGCAGGCCTGCGCCGATAGTGGCGGTGCCGCGGGCGGGGTCCGCACCTTGGGTGTTGAAGGATGCGCCGCCGCCGGTGAAGTTGGAGGTGCTTTGTATGGTGTCACCGATGACATCGTAGCGGTAGCCGGCGTGGAGTGAGGGGCTTAGGATTGAACCGTCGGTTTGGTTTATGTCCCATTGGGATTTGATATTTGCGCCCAGCTCGAAAGACTCGATCGTGTCGGTTTCGATGGTGAGGTTGGCACCGCCTGCGCCTGTCTCCGTGTAGCTGTCAGGGGATAGATGCGTGTAGGTGGCACCGATTGTCGGGGTGATGGTCGGGGCACCTGCGGGTTTGATCAGGAAGTCCTTACCGGTTTCGATATGGGCGGTGTATTGGTCGGCGCTGTAATCCCCGGTCGCGGTTAGTCCTGCGATACCGCCCACATCACGGCGTACGGACTGGATGTCGTTATAGCCGTAAGACGCGGAGCCACTGATGAAGTAATCCTGTGGCAGGTTGTAATCACCGTATAATCCGATCTGGTAGGAATCGATATCGGTTCTGGTGCTGTTGGCATCCTTGGATTTAATCGCGCTGTTGCCGTAGCTGACGGCAAGGCCGATGGTTGCGTTATCAAACAAATGATCGGTGTCGATACCACCAACGAAGCCGTAGGTGTTGGCACTATAGCCGGCGATATTATCACGCTCGTCCTGTGACGCATGCTGGCCAAAGACCTGGCCCCAGAGTGCGAGGCTGTCGGTTAAATGGCCGCTGCTGATACCGGAGCCCGCGCGCAGGTCGGACAGGCGGGCATTGATCATATCAACGCTTTGATGCGCAATCGCGCTGGTCGCATCCGACACGGCGGTGTCGATTGTGGGGGTAGTGGATTCGAGGATGTCATTGACGGCTTCTTGCGTCGGGGCATTATTCACGTTGGCGATAATTTGCTGCAATGTCGTATCATTGGTGGTCAGCGCGATATCCTGCAACACCTGCCCGGCGGCTTCATTGTTCGGGGTGCTGGCGGCTTCTGTCGCGGTTGTGTCTTGAACGGCGCGGATAAACAGATCCGTGTTGTCGGTTACCGCCGTGCCATCAAACGCTTCGAAGTTCCATAGATATGAATTATCGGCAATCACCGTCGGTGTTGCACCGGGGCCGCCAATGATGGCGGTGTTGCCGTTGATTACGCGGATCTCATCCCCCGCCGCCAGGCCACTGCCGATCACGCCGACCGTCAAGGTGGCATTGGTCAAGTTGGCTGTGCCGTTACTGACGACCAAAGAGCCGAAGTTTGCGGTATCGGTGACATTAAAGGTCAGCGTGCCGTTGATCACCGCGTTATCGTAGCTGGTGAAACTATCACCGACATCAAGGGTCAGGCTTGTGCCATTATTGACGGTGAGGCTGCTGACGGAGAAATTACCCTCGGTGATGAAGGCGCCATTGACCACGACATCAGAACCTGATGCAGGGGCCGCATCTATAACATTGCCAATGATCCGGCCGCCACTGAGAATCAGGGAATCGATTGTGCTCGTACCATCAATGGTCATACCCCCGATAATCGTACCGCTATTGGTCAGGCCGCCGGTGAGGCTGGCGTTGGTCTGCAGATAAATTCCGTAGCTGCCCCCGTCAATGGTGCCACTATTGGTCAGGCCGCCAGTGAGGCTAGAACCGGCTTCCAGACGAATCCCTATACTGACCCCGTCAATCATGCCGCTATTCGTAATACCTGCGGTAAGAGTAGAGCTCGTTTCTACATAAACACCGTTGTTGCCTGTGATCGCCCCGCTATTGGTTAGACCGCCGATCAAGCTGGAGTTGTTCTGCATATAAATCCCGC
>Ga0247843_1000588_pt1 | contig 84794 bp, 75 predicted proteins | sample LaCruzMarch2017__FD_192420 | JGI IMG/M metagenome (GOLD analysis project Ga0247843, IMG submission 192420) | Freshwater microbial communities from meromictic Lake La Cruz, Castile-La Mancha, Spain - LaCruzMarch2017_8m | ecosystem: Environmental > Aquatic > Freshwater > Lake | place: Spain... | reverse complement strand
AGAGTTTAATACTTTTAATAGTTCGATAATTGTTTGCACTTTTACAAGTTGTTTAGGTCTGGAAACCATATAACAACTGTAAAAGTGCTTTTATTCATTTAATCACAGTATTTGGCGAACATATTGTTAGATGATTATATTTATAATGTAGATTTTAAAGGACATCTTAGAGAAGTAATCTTTAGAGGAAAAAAAACTTTTGATAGTGTATCTTCAATCACTACAACTACTTTTCCTCATCCGGTTCCTACTCCAACTCCTCCCATTCGAGCGGAAGAAGCAAAACAAAAAAGAGAATATTGGTTTTCTGCAGGTTACGGACCTTTCAGGCGTTTTACAGGTGGAAGTCAGGACAAAGAGAAAATTTACAAAACCAATCCCAATCTGGGGAGTCATTTATCGGTTTTTGGAGAAGATGTAGCCTTACCCGAAGCTTTAAATTTTTTAAGAGACCTATATATTGAGGAACTGGAAGCCAATAAAAAATCAATGGAATCAAACATTAAAATAAACCTAAAGCCGACACTTAAAAACTTAATGAATTTTATAAACGAGGCTGGATTATTACCACATGGTGCAGTTATCTATGATGTAGACTTGAAAGGGGTGTATTTTAAAGATGGCTATGGAAATACCGTTTCATCACTTCAAATGAGTGACGGATATAGGTCCATACTCAGTATGACGTTTGAGCTGATACGCCAACTGATTAGAATTTATGGAAATCAGTTGGTTTTTGAGAATATAAACAATGGTAAAAACATCATTGATTTACCGGGTGTGGTATTAATAGATGAGATTGACGCCCATCTTCATCCTACCTGGCAAACCCGTATTGGGGAATGGTTTACAAAGTATTTTCCTAAAATTCAGTTTATTGTAACTACGCATAGCCCTCTGGTATGTCGGGCCTGTGAAAAGGGAAGTATATGGCGGCTGGCATCCCCCAGAAGTGATACAGAATCAGGAGAAGTGACGGGTTTGGAAAGAGAACGTTTGATATACGGCAATATACTGGATGCTTATGGTACAGAATTGTTTGGGCAGTCTCCCGTACGATCAGATAAATCAGAAGAAAAACTTGAAAGATTAGGACACTTAAATATGCTGTCTGCCTTTGGTAAAATAACCGAAGTGGAAGAAAAAGAAAGACTGGAATTACAAAAAATACTAAGTACAGATGATCCAACTGGCTTCTAAGAATTTAGATAAAGATGTACAACAGGAGTTGGACAGTTTGCAACGTAAAGTAGATAACGAAATAACCTTTGCAAAGAAGGTGGAAAAAGCCCAGAGCCTTTGGAATTCAAAAGGAGGGGTTACGGGCAAGCAAGCTTTCAAAAAAATAAAAACCCAGTTATATGGATTGTGCGTTTCTGAAGGTATTTGCAATTATTGTGAACAAAGTGAGGCTAACGATATAGAACATATTTATCCTAAGTCATTTTTTCCTGATAAGTCATTTCAATCGGAGAACTATCTATTAGCATGCAAACAGTGTAACTGTGCTAATAAGTTAGATAAATGCCATGTGTTAGATGCTGATAATGAATTAATAGTCGTAATTAGAGGCACTGAGCCTTCATCAAAAATTGGGGCATTCATTAATCCAAGAACCGAAAACCCAAATGGTTTTATGATTCTGAATTTAATGACATTTAAGTTTGATACTGTACCAGGATTGCCAAATAGAGATATTAACAAAGTAAAATCAACCCTCGGCATTCTTGAATTGAATGAACGAGACACACTTATTGAGGCTCGGAAAAGTGCAGGAAGGCATTATTATGAAATGCTGGAAAGGTTGGTTAGAATACTTGGGGTTTTAACAAAAGAAGAATTACAAGACCTATTGACTCCCTATGACGACCGTTTTGATTTTAGTCAACCAATAGAAAGCTTAAAAGATGAAATCAAAATAAGTTACAAAAAATATATTGGACGCTATCAGCATCCATCTGTATGGTACAGTATCAAAATGATAGAAAGCAAAGTCAATACAAAGTGGAAAAAGCTATTTGAAAAAATTCCTGACGCTTTGACATGGTGAAATATAGGTCATAAACAGAAACGATGATTATTCGTCGCATCAGTACCTCCAAAATCCCTCCTCTCGTCGTAAAATCCCCCTCTTCATTTGCCATCCTGCGGCAGGTTTCTTATTTTTAGGTAAAAATCAACAACCTAACCAAATTCCTATGAAATCACTTCGCCTTTTGCCGGTGGCGTTTGCACTTCTCCTGATGAGCACGGAGAGTAATGCGCAGGCATTCAATAACTTACCCGTGAACACCCAAAAGCCTCCCCTGCATGGAAAACACTGGATGGCCATTACGGGCAAACCTTTGGCCGCTACGGCCGGGGCCATGACCTTTACCAAAGGCGGCAATGCCATTGATGCGGCCTGCGCCATGTTGGCCGCTACCTGTACCATGTGGGATGTGTTGAGCTGGGGAGGGGAGACGCAGGCGCTCATTTACAACCCCAAAACCAAAAAGGTCATCGCCATCAACGCCCACGGGGTAGCGCCTACGGGAGCTACGCCTGAGTTTTACAAAGGCAAAGGCATGAAATACCCGCCGCAATACGGCCCGTTGGCGGCCGTCACGCCCGGTACGCCCGGCGGATTGATGACGATGTTGGCCGAGTACGGCACCATGTCGCTGAAAGAGGTGTTGGCACCCGCTATGGAAATGGCGGCCGGTTATCCCATCGAAGCCCAAACCGCCAACTCGATTGAAAAAGGCAAAGACCTCATCAAGCAATGGCCGTATTCTAAAAAAGTATTTTTGCCGCATTTGGGAGCCAACCGCGAAGCGCCCGATGCCGGCGAGGTATTTGTCCAAAAAGATTTGTTGGAAACCCTAAAAAAATTGGTAAATGCGGAGCAACAGGCATTGGCCAAAGGAAAATCACGGAAAGATGCCATTTACGCTGCTTATGATGTGTTTTACAAAGGCGAAATCGCCAAAGAATTTTCGAGAGGTTGCCGCGAACAGGGCGGGTTGATTACCGAGCAGGATCTGGCCAACTGGAAAGTGAAAATCGAAGAGCCGATGGTGACCAACTACAAAGGCATCGACGTCTATAAATTGCAACAGTGGACCCAAGGCCCGGCCATGCTTCAGGCCCTGAATATTTTGGAGAACTTCGACCTCAAAAGCATGGGGTACAATTCCACGCGCTACATTCACACGCTGTATCAGGCCATGAATTTGGCGTTTGCCGACCGTGATTTTTACTACGGCGACCCCGCTTTCGGCCCCGAAGAACCCATGAAAGGGCTGCTTTCCAAAGAGTACGCCAAAGAGCGGAGCAAATTGATCAATCCTGAAATGAACGACCCCAAAGCAGGTCCCGGTGACCCGTATCCATTTGAAGGAAAGGCCAATCCGTATCAGGACATGCTGAAAAAATGGGGCAGCGCGAGCCTGTTTGACCCTAAAAACAACGCGACGTTAGATACAAAATTTGAAGCTGATTTTACCGCCGGTACTACCTCCATCGAAACCACGGACGAAGAAGGATGGGTCGTTTCCGTTACTCCCAGCGGTGGGTGGGTGCCTGCCTGCATTGCGGGAAACACGGGCATCGGCATGAGTCAGCGGATGCAGGCGTTTGTACTGGACCCGAAAGAAAATCCGTTCAACGTCGTAGAGCCCGGTAAGCGCCCGCGTGTAACGCTGACGCCGAGTTTGGCATTGAAAGACGGCAAGCCGTTTTTGTCTTTTGCCAAGCAGGCAGGCGATGAGCAGGATCAGTTGTTGCTTCAGTTTTTCCTCAACGTCGTGGAGTTCAACATGACCGTGCAGGAAGCCTGCGAAGCGCCGAGTTTCAAGACTTTCCAGATGTATTCCAGCTTCGGTGACCACGAACGCATCAACGGCGGATTGACTCTTAACGATGCCATGCCGGCGTGGACGAGAAAGGATTTGGGGCGCATGGGCTACAAAATCAACTACCAAGACCGCACCAGTGGACCCATCAACGCCATTTATTTTGACTGGACTCATAATACGTTTTGGGGCGGCTCCAGCAACCACGGGGAGGATTACGGGATTGGCTGGTAATCATTTCTTTTCATACTTAAATTTGTCACCCTGTAAGGGTCTGTTCCATTTCAAAAGCGTCCATTGCACAATGGACGCTTTTGTTTTATTTTCTTTCTGATGTTGGCCTGCCGAGCGGATGTTTGTGCTGCAGTAAGATTTTGAACGGTATTTTTATGCACAATACACCTTTTTTGAACTGAAAATAACAAAAGTACGACAAAAAAATACTCATTACTCCCCGTTCATCACTCATCACTTTTTACAATGCTTACGAAAGAAGAAATTGAATTTTTAGACACCTACGGCTATCTCAATTTAGGTCAATTACTGACATCCGAACAAGTAAAACAAATCAATGACCGCCTGGCGGAATTGATGGACTCAGAAGGGGAAAATGCGGGCGCCGAATTAGCAGAATCCAAATACATCCGTTATCCGAAAGAAGAAGGAGCCGAACGTTTGGCAGACTTGGTCAATAAAGGTCCCGTTTTTGATGTTTTTTACACCCATCCGCGCGTTTTAGCCGGAATTGAAGCCGTTTTAGGACAAGCACACAAATTGTCTTCCCTCAATTACCGAGCCGCAAAACCCGGGAAAGGACATCAAAAACTGCATGTGGATTGGAAAAATGCGGCGGTGAACGGCACCTATAAAGTCTGCAACAGTATTTGGCTTTTGGACGATTTTACCGAATACAACGGCTCGACCCGCATTGTTCCTAAAACGCATAAAATGAGCCTTTGACCCGATGAAGCGATCACCGACCCGAATGACAAACATCCGGATGAAATCCGTATTATTGCCCCCGCCGGTTCCGTATTTATATTTAACTCGCATGTCTGGCACGGTGGTACGACCAATCATACCGACCGCGACCGACGCAGTATTCACAGTTATTTTTGTACAAGAGAGCAGCCACAGCAAATTGACCAAAAGAAGTATATCACCCAAGAAACGGTACAACGCATCGGTGAAATAGGGATGCGTATTTTGGATGTGTAAGCATCATGAAACGTTCTCCGTTCGATTTTATCTTTTAAATAAAATATATGCCAAATTCCCAACCCCTCACAATTTCTGCGGAGAAAATGCAGAAAACCTTGAAAAGTATTCTTTTGAAGTATCATTTTCCGAAAAAGAGAGCTGAAGAATGCGCCGTGATTTTTACGCAAAACAGCATTGACGGTATCTATACCCATGGTATCAATCGCTTTCCGCGTTTTGTGCAATACATTCAAAAAGGCTACGTCATTCCCGATGCGAAGCCTACACTCGTCCATCGTTTTGGGGGCATCGAGCAATGGAACGGAAATTTGGGTGCAGGGCCTTCCAATGCCATTTTTGCGACCGAACGGGCGCTGAAATTGGCTACAAAATACGGCATTGGCTGCGTAGCCTTGGCCAACACCAACCATTGGATGCGAGGCGGAGCGTATGGTTGGCAAGCGGCCAAAGCAGGTTTTACGTTTATCGGTTGGACCAATACCACGGCAAACATGCCTGCCTGGGGAGCTACCAATCCGAAATTGGGCAATAATCCCCTTGTTTTTGCGGCACCTTACGGCGACGAAGCCATCGTGTTGGATATGGCCATGTCGCAGTATTCCTTTGGGGCAATGGAATTGGCGGTTTTGAAAAATGAAAAGCTATCCGTTCTTGGAGGCTATGACAAAGAAGGAAATTTGACCAATGAACCCGATCTGATACTGGAGTCGTGGCGGTCGTTGCCGGTGGGCTTTTGGAAAGGGGCAGGGCTTTCCTTTTTATTGGATGTCTTGGCAGCTCTTTTATCCAACGGATTAGCCACGCACGAAATCAGCCAAAAAGCCGCAGAAATGGCGTGTTCGCAAGTATTTATTGCGATTGATATGTCAAAATTGGCCAATTATTCAAGTATTTCGAGTACGATTGACGCAATCATTCTGGATTATAAAACCTCAATTCCCATCAGTGAGTAGGGGAAAATAAGCTACCCAAGCGAGCGGGTGTTAGCGACACGTCTCCAAAACAGTCAAACAGGTATTCCTGTTTTGGAAAGCGTTTGGCAGGAGGTTTTAGGCTTTTTAGTATGATTTTTAACGAATAATTTTATTTAAAATAGGCTTTGCACAAGTTTGTTAGCTGTCCGTTTATGGTACTGTATTTGTACATAAACGGACAGTTTTTTTGTTGCTTTATTGGGTAAGTTGTTGATTTTCAGTTTTGTTGTTTCGTGGGCATGAATTTTGCGGCAATTGAGTTTTTTTCGGAACCTAACAGAATCCAATGACAAGATTTACGATTTTATTCTTCCTGACAGCCCGGGTATTGTATGCCCAGCCCAAAATTACGGGTACTATTTTCAACGCTTCAAAACAACCCATCGAAGGTACTGTAGTATCCTTACTGAAAGCAAAAGACTCCACTTTTGTAAAAGCGGCTATTTCGGAATCCAACGGCCAATTTGAGTTTTTGAATATCAAATCGGAAACGTATCTGTTGATGGTCAGCAACATAGGGTTTCAAAAATACATCAGTACGCCTTTTGCCGTTGTCCAAACGGATGTAACGCTGCCTGCGGTAACCTTACAGGAAGAAAACAAAACCTTAGCCGAAGTAAAGGTAACGGGCAAAAAGCCGTTTGTCGAGACGAAGATTGACCGAACGGTCGTGAATGTGGATGCGCTGATTGGCAATGCAGGTTCCAATGCGTTGGAAGTGCTTGAAAAATCGCCGGGCATTGCCGTGGATCAAAACGGTGGCATCCGACTGAAAGGTAAATCGGGCGTTGTGGTTTTTGTGGATGACAAACCTACCTATTTATCGGCGGATGATTTGGCCAATTACCTGAAATCACTCCCTGCTGGCTCGGTCGAAACCATCGAAATCATGCCTAATCCGCCTGCCAAATACGATGCAGCGGGCAACGCCGGTGTGATTAACATTCGGATGAAGAGAAATGTACTAAAGGGATTCAACGGAGGCATTAGTTTGAGCTACGGACAAGGAGTCTATAAGCGTACCAACAATAGTCTGAATTTCAATTATCGCATCAACAAATTCAACTTCTTTTCCAACGCAAGCGTCAACCAAAACAATATGTATCAGGACCTTACGATTTGGCGACGCTACTACAATGCATCGGGTGCCTATACCTCGGCCTTTACCCAAAATTCGTACATTCAGCGTAATTTTGGAGGTAATAACCTGAAAGTAGGGTTCGATTATTATGCTTCTAAAAAGGCAACGTTTGGATTGGTTTTGAATGGGTTTTACAATCCATCGTTGGTCAACGTGACCAACAAAGCACAAGTTTTGAATGCCTCCAATGAGGTAACAAGCTTGGTGGAAGCCATAAGTCCCACGAACAAAATCTGGACAAACGGCAGTATCAACCTCAACTATACGTACAAATTTGATAGCACGGGCAAAGAGCTTTCGACGAATGTTGACTATATTCACTACCAATCCAAAAGCGACCAAACGCTGACCAACACCCTGTCAGATCCTCAGAATAAATTTGTCAGTCAGTCGATTTTGCTTTCTTTCCTGCCCACCACTATCGATATCAGCACGGCTAAAATCGACTATGTCAACCCGTTACACAGCGGCGGCAAGTTTGAAACAGGCTTGAAAACAAGCATCATCGGTACGGGAAATATCGCCGACTTTTTTGATGTGCTTGACGGAAAGCCCTCGCCTAATTACGAGTTTACCAACAATTTTAACTACAACGAAAACATCAACGCCGGTTACCTCAACTATTCAAGAGACTTCAAGCGGCTGTCGGTGCAGGCGGGACTTCGGTTTGAAAATACCAATATCAAAGGCCATCAATTGGGAAACAAACAAAGCAGAGACTCCACTTTTACCCGAAAATACAACAACCTGTTTCCAACGTTTTATCTGCAATACCGCATGGATACGACCAATACGCATCAATTGGGTTTCTCGTTCGGCCGTCGGATAGATCGACCTAATTATCAGGATATGAATCCGTTTTCCTACCCGCTCGACCGCTTCACCTACTACGGCGGGAATCCGTTTTTACAGCCGACGTTTTCGTACAATTTAGAGTTGTCTCATACCTTTAAAAACAAGATTACGACCACGTTACAATACAGCATTGCTAAAAATGTGATTTCGGAAACCAACGAGCAGCGCGGCACAATCTATTACAGTCGCCCGGGCAATTTCGGTCAACGGATTTCGTATGGTGTTTCGATGAACGGCAGTTTTCAACCCACAAAATGGTGGACAATCAATGTCTATACCGAGTACATCAGCAATGGTTTCAAAGCCACTTTGTACGGACAGAAGCTGGATGCCTCACTGTTTTATTGGGCGGTCATTCCCACTAATCAATTTCAAATCAACAGTTCATGGTCGGCTGAATTGGCAGGGTCATACCAAACTAAATTTTTACTGGGGCAATTGCTGATTTATCCAATTGGCTCGGTGCGGGCGGGATTGGCCAAAAAAATGTGGAAGAATCAGGGAACGATTAAACTCAACGTCAGCGATGTATTCTATACGAACCAAATTAAGGGAGACATTCGCAACATCGCCAATGCTTCTGCCAACTGGTTCAGTTATTTGGACTCTCGCGTCGTAACACTGTCGCTTTCTTACCGTTTCAATAAAGGTAAAACGCTGAATGTGAGACAAACGGGCGGTTCCGACAGTGAGAAGAGTCGAGTAAAGAGTTGATAAACCAATAGTAGAATGATTGATTTGTCTGTATTCCACTGGCTGTATCCGCCGCAGAAATGTCAGGTAGAGAATGGTCGCGTCAGCATCAGTACTGAGCCGAAAACCGATTTTTGGCAACGAACCTATTACGGGTTTCAAAATGACAATGCACCGGCGTTTTTGCGGAGCATTGCCGAGGATTTTACGTTTACGGTAAAAACCGCCTTCGATTCCAACGTCCAATTTGACCAATGCGGTGTCATCATTTACCAAGACAGCGACAATTGGTTCAAAGCATCTATTGAACATGAAAATGAACAAATAGCCCGCTTGGGCAGCGTCGTTACCAATTTAGGGTATTCGGATTGGGCTACAACCGATATCTCGGCCGAGGTGCGTACCATGTGGTATCGACTGTCGCGGCGTGGTTCGGATTTTTTGATCGAAAATTCGGAAGATGGGGAAGAGTTTAGGCAAATGCGCATTTTTCACATGCACCAACCATTGCTTCAAGTACATTTTGGAGTCTATGCGTGCAGTCCATTGGATTCAGGTTTTGAGGCGGTCTTTACCGATTTTCGTTTGACAGAATCTACATGGGAGGCCCACCCGCTGTGAGTTTTAAACTGAAATGGGCGATGAATTTTGAATTTCCTGACGTATTTTGCGCTAAATAAAACTGTATTTAGACCAACCAACGTCCATAAATTTCATGATAACCCTTCAAAACGCCGATATACAAGCCACCATCAATCCCAAAGGAGCTGAACTCACCAGTTTGGTTTTGCTTGCTTCCCAACTTGAATTTATGTGGGAGGGAAATCCTGAGTTTTGGAGCAAACATTCACCCGTTTTGTTTCCGATTGTGGGAGGGTTGAAAGACAATACGTATTACTATAACGACCAAGCCTATCAATTGCCCCGCCACGGTTTTGCCCGCGAAAAGACCTTTGTGGTAGAAGAACAGCAAAGCGATTCAGTTACGTTTTTGCTGGCGCACGATGAAAGTACATTGGCGGTCTATCCTTTTGAATTTACCTTTCGTATTCGTTATACGTTGGTAGATAATCAGTTACAGGTCAGTTATTTGGTCGAAAATTCGAGCAATACGCCCTTATGGTTTTCGGTAGGGGGGCATCCTGCTTTCAAAGTGCCGTTGGTAGAAGGAGCAGCGTACAATGACTATCTGTTGAGCTTCAACCAAGTGGAAGATTGGGCACGTTGGCCGCTGACTCCCGAAGGATTGATTGAAAAAGTCCCAGTACTTTTGGTCGAACAATCCACTGATATTCTGCTTTCCAAAGAACTATTTTACGAAGATGCGCTCGTCTTCAAAAACTATCGCTCGGACAGCGTGGTATTGCATACTCCCAAATCGGCGCATTCGCTGCGTTTTGATTTTCTGGATTTCCCGTATCTTGGTATTTGGGCTTCAAAAAATGCTGATTTTGTGTGCATTGAGCCTTGGTGCGGCATCGCCGATTCGGTTGACCATACCCAAGATATTACCCAAAAAGAGGGCATTATTGAGTTGGCAGCAAATGAGCAATTTGAACGGACTTGGAAGGTGACTTTGGAGTAATTGACTAATTGATTTTTCTTATTTCAGGTTGCCCCACCACTTCCAGCTTAAACACGTCGTTTCGGGAATAATGCCCTATAACATCAAAATCCAGTTTGCTTTTGGCCAATACGGAAAAGTCCAATTCGGCCGTGAGTAAACCTTCCTCGTTCCAAAGAGGTCCCGCCAAAACTTCGCCCAACGGTGAAATAATGACGCTGCCGCCACTGCTCATGATGTCAGGTTCATGGACTAAATCCGCCTGAAAACGTTCTGGATAATCGGATTTTTGAACAAACTGATTGCAGGCCAAGACAAAACAACGACCTTCCAGTGCAATGTGCAGCATGGTCGATTGCCACGATTCACGCGAGTCGGCCGTAGGTGCAAGGTACATCTCAACGCCACGTTGGTACATCGACATGCGCGCTAAAGGCATGTAATTTTCCCAACAAATAAGGCCGCCGATTTTTCCGATTTCAGTGTCAAAACTCACCAGCGTACTGCCGTCGCTTTCGGCCCAAATGTAACGTTCGAGCCCCGTGGGTTTGAGTTTTCGGTGTTTACCGATAAGATTACCCTGTTTGTCAAAGTAAAGCAACGCGCAATGCAGCGAACCGCCTATGGATTCTCGCTCAGTAACCCCCAACGCCACAAAAATGCCTGCTTTTCGGATGGCTTCGCTGATTTGTGCGGCGTAGGGAGAGGAAGTTTCAATGCTGTTTTCCCAATACTCCAACCACTGATTTCTGCTTTTTTCGGTACGACGGCCTACGATGGAATCAAAATCGAGACCTCGGGGATAACAGGGAATGAAGGATTCAGGGAAAAGCAATAATTCACAGCCTTCGGCAACGCCTTTTTCAATCCAATTGATGACGAGCTGAACGGTTTTTTCAATGTCAAAAAGAGCGGGGGTGGCCTGAACCACACCCACTTTTATTTTTTTGTGGTGCATTAGTTATACTTTACGAAGTTGTACTTTTTGTAAATCAATATTTTACAAATTGGAAATCGCAAATCAGAACCGCGCGGGCGGCCCCGTCGAAAATAGATTAGTTGGTTTCTTCGCGTAGAGCCTCTTCAATGGTATCAATAATAAAATCGCACTGGTCCTGCGTCAAAATCAGGGAAGGGCGTAGGGTGATGACATTTCCCTCAATAATTTTGAAAGCCAATCCGCGTTCCATACAACGATACATAATGCGCTCGGCTTCTTCGTACGCGCGCTCTTTTGTTTTTCGGTCTCGGACAAGGTCAATACCAATGTGAAAACCCTTGCCGGCTACGTTGCCGATGAGGGGATATTTATCCTGCATTTCCCGAAACGCATTCATCAAATACTCGCCTTTTGCGGCCGCATTTTCGATAAGCTTATGTTCTTCGATGTATTCAATTTCGGCCAAGCCTGCCGCGCAACAAAGTGGGTTTTTCTCGTGCGTAAAATGGCCGATGGAGCTGTCCTGCAAGACATTGTATTCTGATTTGGAAACAATTCCCGCAAAAGGAACCATGCCGCCGCCCAAGGATTTGCCCAGTACTAATACATCGGGAGTAACGTAATGTTCGCTGGCAAACATCTTTCCGGTGCGTCCCAAACCTTCAATGATTTCGTCGAAAATCAAGAAAATTCCTTCGCGGTCGCAGAGACTGCGGATTTCCTGCCAATAATTTTTGGAAGGCACCACGGGCGTAGAAGAAATCGGTTCGGCAACGATGGCCGCAATGTCGGGCTCGTTCCTAATAATGAGTTTGATTTGGCGTAAATATTCTTCGTCAATATCGTCCGGGTTATCCCATTTCCACGGATTGCGATAGTAGTTGGGAAATTCCGCGTGCAGTGCCCCAGGCACCATCGGCCCATTGCCTTTCAGAAAGTGCGCCTGTCCGCTGACGGCCGCCGATTGGTAGCCTGTACCATGGTAGGAATCCCAAAAGGAAATGGTTTTCCACTTCCCCGTGATTTGTTTTGCCAACATCACGGCCATCTCAATCGCTTCCGAACCGCCCGGACAAAAAAGCACTCTGTCCAGTCCTGTGGGCGTAATCTCGGTCAGTTTTTTTGCCAATTGAATGGCGGGAATATTGGTGTATCTTCTGGGAGTAAAGGCCAACGCTTCCGTCATTTGATGAATCATGGCTTCCATCACTTTGGGATTATTGAATCCTGCATTGTGGACACCGTTGCCGTGCATATCCAGGTATTTTTTGCCGTTGAGATCATAAATATACGCTCCTTCGGTTTTGGAAAGCACGTTCATGACGGGCGTAGAAAGCGCCTGATGAAAGAAATACTTGGCATCTTCTTCCAGCCAATGCAGGGTTTCAGCATCCAACGATTGGGTATACAAACTGCGTTGTTCGGAAGAATTAATGTCTCCTTGGTCTTCAGAAATTAAGTTTTCAGGGGTCATGGAATGGGATAAAATCAAAAGGTATTAGATAGATGATAAATTACTCCTCAACTTTCTTTTTAGCAACCAACTCCGTAAAACTTTTTGCAGCCGTTGTGAAGTCTGAAGGTACCAATACAATCGTCGTTGTATTGTTGTCAATGCCGATTTCGGACAACATCTGCATTCGTCGCAATTCCAACGCAATCGGGCTTTTTTCCATTTCTTTGGCTCCTTGGGTCAATTTGATGGAGGCCTCCAATTTCGCTTCAGCTTTTACAATGCGGGCTCTTTTTTCACGAATGGCTTCTGCTTCACGGGCCATGGCTCGTTGCATTGCTTCGGGAATTTCCACGTCTTTCATCTCTACCATTTCAATCTTTATTCCCCAAGGTTCGGTGGTAGAATCCACAATTCGCTGAAGTGTACCGTTTATTTGTTCTCGTTCCCTCAATACTTCATCAAGCGAATGTTGCCCGATAATGTTTCGCAGCGCCGTCACCGAAAATTGATACACCGCCTTGTTGTAGTCGGCCACCTTAATAATGGCGTCTTCGGGATTGGTTATTTTAAACCAAAGGACCGCATTTACTTTGATGGTTACGCTGTCTTTGGTGATGGTTTCCTGCTGCTCCAAATCAACGGTTTTTGTTCTGATATCCACCTTTTGTTGCCGTTCAATAAAGGGAATCAACCAATAAATTCCCGGGCCTTTTACTGCCTGAAATCGTCCCAATCTGAACACAATGGAACGTTGGTACTCCTGTGCAATGCGTATGCCTGACAGGAGAATTAATAGAATAATTCCGAGGATGGTAAAAAGGGTCATGGTAGTCGTTTTGAGGGGATGTAAACTATTTACTGCGTGACTTTCTTAAATTCTACATTTCGCGCTCTGCCAACGGAAAATTTCAAGGTATTGACACGTGCTTTTTTATCTCTTTCAAAATAAATAATGCCCGCAGGAGAATTAAAACCATCCTTGTACGTGGGGGTAAGAGTCATTTCTGTTTTGGGCGCCCGGTATAAAATTAATTTCCCGTCTTTGATCCGAACCGAGAATTTTGCTTCCGCTTCCTCCGACCAATAGTCGCCCAAGTAGTCATTCATGGCTTTCTCATCCAAGTTGGGAACCTCTGCGGCAACAAAAAAAGTAGTATCCTGTGGAGTAATCAGGGAGAGTTTGGACGGTTTACCGGGATGAATTTCAACTCGGTTGTTGCGCCACATAAACGTGTTTTCCGCTACCGGAATCAGATGGCCGCCTGTTGAGCTTGTTAATTTTTCATCCTGTACCAATAGCCGAAAGCTGCTGCCGTTTCTGATGTCTTTGTACCAACCGGTATAGCCGGTTAATTTTTTGTTGGAGACGTTGAAGGGAGCTGGGTCGCTCTTTTTGTCGGCAACGATTTTGTTTTTTACCAATAAATTTCTGACGTCATTTGCGATGCTGGGACTTCCGTCAAATTCGGAAGAGTTGCTGAGCCAAGCAATGCTTAAACCTAATTCAGGGAAGTATTCCAAACTCGCTCGATAACTTGCGGTAGCTCCCGTGTGTGATATTGATTTCCAACCACGAACCGAATTTATGACCAACCCTGCCCCGTAAGGATTCATTTGACCGTTATTGAAGGGATACATAGTCAACTGTTTCGCCAACAATGAAGGGTTGCCGAATTTGCCGGTCAGGTAATAATCATTCCATTTCAGCAGATCTTCCACCGTAGTGAGCAGTCCGCCATTGCCGTAAACGTACTCGTTCGGCATTTCGGTCAGGTAGGTGTCGCCACTTTTATCGTAGGCCATGGCGCGATTGGGAACAATCTTTTTAAAATTATTGCGCCATTCGGTGTGCTTCATTCCGGCAGGTTCAAAAATATGAATTCGGGTAAATTCGGCCAGACTCATTCCGCTCATGCGCTCCACAATAATGGCAAAAAGGTTGTAGTTGGAATTGCTGTAAATGTATTCCGCACCGGGTGTATGATTTAGCGTTTTCTGTCGGGAAATGACAAGTAAAGCGTCATCATTACTATACGTTTTTGTACTCCGAGGCCAACCCGCAATGTCCATCACACTCCCCCAATCTTTGAGGCCGCTTGTGTGTCGCATCATTTGTCGCAGCAAAATCGGCGTTCCATAATCGGGTAATTCAGGAACGTATTTTCGAACATCATCATTTACAGACAGTTTGCCCTGCTGTTCAAGGAGCAAAATAGCTGCCGCCGTAAACTGTTTGGAGACCGAGCCTGCTTCAATAATGGAGGCATTGCTCAGCGGGATATTGTGTTCTAAATCACCCATTCCCCACGCACGGGAAAAAATCACTTGCCCGTTTCGGCTGATGCCCAACTGACAACCGGGAGCGTCCGGCCTGTAGCGTTCGGCCATTTTTTCAATCAGCGAAAGTGTGTCCTGCCAAGTCTGTGCATTGCTGATAAAATGAGCAAAAAAGAGAAATAGGGATAGAAAAATCTTTTTCATTGGTTGTGGTTAGGAGGATGAAGCAGTGTGGGAAATCTTAACCCATTTCGGAAGGGCAATTTACAAGTATTCTCTCAAATCGACTGCGTAATTGCGGTGATTAATGAATCAAAGGAGGCATTACAGGTACATTTCGTTTTATGCTCGGTTGAACCAACCTTTTATTGTATTTATAAACCCGTGATTATTCTTCCGTTTTTCTTCCCCAATCAAAAAACCGTACGGTCGTAATGACTCCACATTGTCGAAGAACACTTTCGCGATTCCTACCAACGGAATGGCTAAAACCATGCCCGGGACTCCCCAAACCAGCTCTCCGATTACGATGGCAATAATGGTAAACAACGGATTGATTTTTACCTGCGCACCTACCACCAAGGGCTCAAGAATGTAAGTTTGGATAAACTGAATGGTTCCATAGGTAAGCAAAATACCAATCACCATCGTCGAGTCGCCTCCCTGCGAAAGGGCCCCAATAACCGTCAAGGCAGTTCCCGTAATATTTCCCACAAAAGGTACGATTTCAAACAGGCCGCAAATCACGGCGAAAAAGAGGGCGTTTTTTACGCCGATAATTGAAAAACCAATGCCGTACATGACCCATAGCATGGCAATCATCATGGCTAACCCCGATAGATATTGTTGGGCTACTTTCGATGCATCGGCAATGATTTTGCCCCATTTTTCTTTTTGTTCTCCGGGCACCAATTTTAAAATGAACTGCTTGAGGTGGGTACGGGAATACATAATCAAAAAGATATACACCAAAACCAGTACCGTATCCACCAATAGTCCCGTTGATAAACTCATGACAGCGATTGCCATTTTTCTGGCTCCGCTTGCGCCCGATGATTGTTGTTGTTTTACCAGTTCCTGTAGTTTTTGCGGTGCAATACCGAATTGGCTGCTGATACTATGCAACAGCTTTTTTTCCAGTTCGACCACATATTTCTGCATTTGGGACATGTCTTCGGTAAAACCGGCCACTTGCCAAGTGAGTGCGGTAAAAATTCCCGCTACTACCACCACTAAAATAATAATACAGAACAGGATAGACAATCCACGATTGATACCCTTCTTTTCCATCCAAAGACTAAGCGGAAGAAACAGCATAGCGATGATGCAGGCAAGAGTCAAGGGTACTAAAAAGGGCTTAGCAATGTATAATCCTGCAAAAACAAGGAAGAAAAGGATAAGAATCTGTATGGCTTTTGTTAAAGAGGAAGTGCGCATAGCGTTAGGAGTAAAATGATACCGATAATCTCGTAAGCCTGATGATTCAGAGAATCACGCTTCAATGTTACTAAAAAATCGGTCCGGCTACGTTGCAATGCGTATTCTTTTGGTATTTTTCGTGCAATTGTTTCTCAAAGTTGAGGGTAGTGTTTTTCACACTGAGCACCTACTATAAATTGGGCGTCTGGGACGGCCTAAGCATTGATGCGGTAAAAAAGTACCCGTTTTATTGCATTTTACGGCTGTGTTTTCGATGGTTCCAAGTTGGCCGTGCCGTCATAGACGGCTATTTATTACAAATGCGCAGTCTTTAAGACTACGCATAACTTCTGCCGTTGTTCAGTTGCAAAAGGCGCCCTTTGTATTGAAAACCAATGACTAATCCCGTATCAGGCAGTACTTTATACGTACTTTCGTCTGAGTTCTCCGAAATGACAAAGGTTTTTACATAAGGCTTTAAAGCGTCGCAGGGGAGATAGGTGTCAAATCTCATTTAGCTTCGTTGACTATTTTCCTCGCTTTCTCATTTTTGGGATTCAATTCCAAGGACTTTTTATAAGCCTTAATTCCCTCCTCTTTTTTATTTAAAATTAAGAGGCATTCTCCTAAGCTGTCAAATGTATTAAATCTATTGGGGTACAGTTCTGTATTAAGAGTAAATATGGTAAGTGCGCCATTGGCTTTTTTTGCACTCAAAAGCTCATAGCCAAAACTATTTATTTCACCTTCACTCACATTGTAAATAGCTGTATCTCCTTTTACCTTTTCAGCCTTTATCAATGCCAGTGTTTTCTCTAATGACTGTGATTCTGAATAGAACTCTGAAATAGAACGCAAATTCATCGTTCGCTCTTTTTCTTCTGCCAATGTTTCCACATCATAGTATTCTCGTTCTATATCAGTGACTTGTGTCGAGTCAATTTTGTATCGTTCCCATTTTGCATCCTGACCCATTTTTATGTATTGGGTACCGTAAATTTGGGGTTTATCTCTTCGCATCAGGTCTCGGTCAATGGCCGCCGCCAAAAGCCACTTGTTTACTGTTGAATCTAAATCAATCGCCCTTTTCATCAACTTAACAGCCATCGCAGAGGCGGTAGTGTCGGTGCCATGTTGAAAAATCATCGCAGAATGATAGTAGTCTTTTCCCGTTATTAACTGACCTGAATGTATAAGTTCGTACACTCGTTTTTGTCTGATGCTGTCGTTTTTCGACAATTGAACCCAGTCAATTGTGGAAGCCATTCTTGCTTTTTGGTCTTCGTCATACATCTTTTTCAGTTCAGCATTATCGGGCTTCTGTGCAAATGATGCTACTGAAAACAAGAGAAAGAAAAGATATTGGTTCGTTGACATAGGCTTTAGTTAACATGTTTGAAATTATACTCACCCCCAAATATAACCCATAACTCCGAATCCTTACTTTTTTACGATTTTCCTGGTTCTAACGGGCTATCGGCCTGTTTTAAGCCGTGAAATAAGTTTGCATCCTGCATTCGTTATTTTTATTTTACTTTGCGCTCAATTAATAAAAACCTGAGCGATGAAAACTTCCGCAACCCGTATATTCGATATTTTAGACCTGTCTGTTAAGCCACAGAACAAACCCGATACCTTTGCCAACAAAAAGCAAGGGGAATGGGTATCGTTATCTTCTGAGCAATTTTGCGAACAGGTAGACAAAGTCAGTTTAGGTTTGCTTAAATTGGGGGTTGAGGTAGGTGACCGCATTGCGATTGTATCCGAAGGCCGCCCCGAATGGAACATCATAGATTTTGGAATTCAGCAGGTGGGGGCCATTTCAGTGCCGATTTATCCCACTTTGACCATTGATGATTTTCAATACATTCTTCACGAAGCAGAGGTGCGTTTTATCTTTGTCGGAGATGCGGGTTTGTTCCGAAAACTGATTGATGTCGTAGCTACGGCCCCGACGGTGGAAGAAATGTACACGTTTGATACCGTAAAAAGCGCCAAACATTGGAGTGCCGTTACTGCAATGGCCGATGAGTCCAATCGTCAGAAACTGGAAGACAGAAAAGCAGCAATTACTCCTGATGATTTATTGAGCATTATCTATACTTCCGGCACCACCGGAAATCCAAAAGGGGTGATGATTTCGCACAACAATATGCTGAGTAATGTGGAAGAAGGCCGTAAGTTGATTGCCTTTGGTCCGGAAGCGCGGGCGTTGAGTTTTTTACCGCTCAATCACGTGTTTGAGCGCATGGTGCAATACGTGTATCTGCGTTCGGGAATTTCAATTTACTACGCCGAAAACGTAGCAACGATTGCCGATAACCTTCGCGAAGTGCATCCTACGGTGCTTTCGACGGTACCGCGATTATTGGAAAAAGTATACGATAAAATCATTGCGAAGGGCTACGAACTGCCGCGTATTTCCCGCAACATTTTCTTGTGGGCGTTGGATTTAGGGTTAAAATATGATCCAAATAAAGACTTAGGTTGGTGGTATAACACCCAACTCAAACTCGCTCGCAAACTCGTGTTCAGCAAGTGGCAGGAAGCTCTTGGCGGAAAACTCGAAATGATTGTGGCCGGGGCTGCCGCTACTCCTCCGCGTATTGCCCGGGTATTTTGGGCGGCTGGTATTCCCGTATGCGAAGGCTATGGATTGAGCGAAACATCGCCGGTGATTTCGTTCAATCGTTTATTTCCAAAACAGGAAATCCGCATTGGTACAGTAGGTATCGTGATTGATGGCGTAGAAGTAAAACTCGCCGACGACGGAGAAATCTTGGTAAAAGGCCCCAATGTGATGAAAGGATACTACCTAAAACCGGAACTGACGGCAGAAGTGATTTCGCCCGATGGTTGGTTTCATACGGGTGATGTCGGACAATGGGTGGATGGAAAATTCTTAAAACTGACCGACCGTAAAAAGGAAATTTTCAAAACCTCGGCCGGTAAATACGTTGCTCCGCAGGCGGTAGAAGCCAAATTGAAAGAATCCTTTTTTATTGAGCAATCGGTTATTGTGGGTGATGGTCAAAAATACGCGGCTGCCTTGATTGTTCCTTCTTTTGACGCTATCAAAGAATTTTGTCGTGTGGAAAGCATCGCTTATACCACGGATGCTGAGATTATTAAAAACGAGAAAGTGCTTTCTAAATTTCGTACTGAGGTAGAGGAAGTAAACAAAGAATTGGCTCCTTACGAACGGGTGAAAAAATATCATTTGTTACCCGGAGAGTTATCCGTAGCTAACGGCGAATTAACGCCTACGTTAAAACCCAAGCGTCGGATTATTCAGGAAAAATACAAAACTGAAATTGAGGAATTATTTGAATAAGAACTTTTGAATAGCTCCTAACAATTCCTGCGGGGTAGGGAGCGGAAGATGGTTAAATTTGGGGTGAATCGGAATTTGAATAAAAACGGCATTGCCTTCCCCAACTTTGGGAGCCCACACGATTTGCCCACGCAGGATAGCGACTCGTGATTCAATATTCCCGATTCCTAATCCCTGCTTGGCTTTTGCGTACTCAAATCCCTTTCCATCGTCGAAATAATCGAAATAAATAACATCATCGTCCAGATGGACTCGGATAGTAATTTTATGGCTTTCGGAGTGTTTGAGGGTGTTGTTCATTAATTCCTGCGTAACTCGATACAGACCCGTTTCGATTTCGGCAGGAAGGCGTTCGGGCAAGCGCGACGCATCCAACTCCACTTTTACCGACCCGGATTGACGAATTTTTTGCGCTAATTCTTCTACCGCAGTGGCGTAGCCATACTGCTCCAACATCCTCGGACTCAACTCGCGTAACATCCGCCGAATGTCCACGATGGAATCATTAATGATTTCTAACGTTTTTCGCTTCATTTCCTGACTTTCAGGAATTGGAGAAAGGTATTTGGTCATGGAAGAAGCGTAGAGTTTCAGCGTTGCCAACCGGGCCCCCACTTCATCGTGCAGGTCTTGGGCAATTTGTTTGCGTTCCTGTTCCTGCGCATCAAGGGCTATTTTGAGTCGTTCCTGTTCAATTTGTTTAAGCCGGGTTAGACGGCTTTTTCCCGTTACAAAAGCTACATAACCAAATAGGCTGGTACATACGATATAAAACCACCAAGTTTGCCAGAAGGGAGGGTAAACACGAATATATAATCTTTTCACATCGTCGCTCCAAACCCCGTCACGGTTAGCCGCTACTACTTGAAACTCATATTTTCCCGGGTCTAAATTAGCGTACCGCACATAATTTTTATCCCCGCTGTTTACCCATTTTTTATCCTGCCCTCTCAGTTTGTAGCGATACACATTTCGCCCGTTGCTGTAATAATCAATGGCTGCAAATTCAAATGAAAATGTATTGTCTGCATAAGGCAGCGTAATTATGTCCATTTCATTGATTTGCTTAGTGGTAGAGTAGGGCTTTTCGTCTACTTTAAAGTTGTAAATATGAACACTGGGTTTAAACGAAAGTCGCCGAAGCCGTTCGGGATAAAAACTGTTGAAGCCTTTCACTCCGCCGAAAAAGATTTCTCCTTCGGCAGTCATCGTAAAAGCGTTGCCGTTGTACTCAAATCCCTGAATCCCATCGGCCAGGTCAAAGTTGCGAAACTCTCGGTTCTTTTGGTCAAATTGAGAAATTCCGTGATTCGTACTTAACCAAATATGTCGCTGTTTATCAATGACTACCCCATAAATATACGAATTGTCAAGGCCGTGACTGTCATTGTAAAAATGGTAATGACGATTAGTAGGGTTGAGTTCTATGAGCCCTTTTTCGGTTCCTATCCACAATCTGTTGGTCACAGTATCTTCTCGTATTACATTGATATTGAAGTACTTCATACCCGAGTACACCTGTTTCCAGATTTTATCCTGATAACGGAAACCGTATAACCCTTCAAAATAGGCCGCCAGCCAAATGGTACTGTCTTTGGATTGATAAACGGAAAATATGTTCCGATTTTTCAGAATGGGCGGTTGCTCAAATTTCTCCGTCTTTGGATTGAAAATCCAAGGACCAACCGGCGTACCTAAGAGAAAATTGCCGTCGGACAACTCGGTGATATTGCGCGTATAATTGTTGCGGGAGGGGGTTTTGTCAAACTGATATAGCTTGAATGACTGTTTTTTGTCATCAAATCGCAGGAGCCCGCCATACGTTCCTACCCACATTTGGTGGTGTTTATCGCGTAAAAAAGATTTGATGAAATTGACCGAAGGCAGGGCTGGAGCGGCAGCTTCATTGAGATAACGCTTTACAATAGTGCGACTTACCGGATTGTAAACATTAAGGCTCCCTTCCGTTCCTACCCAAATAGTACCATCGGGCGCTTGGGTAAGGCAACGTACCGAAAAATTGTCTAATCGCCTATAAAAAGGCAAATTGGGAGCATCCGTAATTTTTCGAAGAATAGACGCATTGGGAATAATTTTCAGAAGCCCGTCTGGGTCTACATTAGCCCAGATAATCCCGCGATTGTCTATGTAAATTCTGGTTATTTCGTAGTTGTCCAGACTTCTGGGGGTCACCAGAGGAAGATAAAGCGGTTCAAGGGTCCATTTGGTCGGGTTTAAAGTCCAAAAACCGTTTCGTTGAGTCCCAATCCACAATTTATTATTTAGACCTTCGGAAATACTGTAAACCGCTCCTATGTGTCTGTCTTCCGCTGATTTTTCAAAAAATTGAAATTCACCGCAAATAGGATCGAGCCGTACCACTCCTTTTAATGACCCTAACCATACAATGTTCTTCGCATCCACGTAGAGACAAATGATATTGAGCGGCATTCCCAACTCATTTTTGGGAGAGTTACTGAAATAATAGTGGTATTTTTTTTCTTTGATGTTGAACCTGACCACGCCCTTATTTCCCAACATCCACACATCGCCCGCGGGGGTTCGCGTTGTCCAATCAATATAGTCAAAGTCTTGAGTGATAAATACTTCGGGCGCTACTATTCGGTGTTTTCCTGTCTTGAAATCGTAAGCAAAAATACCACCTCCTTCGCGAATGTACCAAAGCTCATTGCGGTCTGCGTAAAATGGAGCCGTACGTTTCTTTATGCCGATTTGACTTTTGTCAATGACCAACTTGAAGTGTTCGGTATCTCGTTCGTAGCAATTAAGTCCTTCTTCCGTGCCCAACCAAATATTGCCGTGCCGGTCTTCTATCAAGCCGGCAATATTGACTCCATGTAAGGCATACGGGTTGTTGATGTCAGGTTTATAGACTTTGAAGGTATGCCCATCATACCGATTGACCCCGTCCTGCGTGCCAAACCACATAAACCCGCGGGAATCTTTTAAGATATGGTAAGGAGACCCCTGCGACAGACCTTTCTCTACCCCGATATGTTCCAACCGGTAATCTTGTGCATGAACCAAACCAGTTGCACACAAAACCCATATAAGCACGTAGAGTCTATACAAGGTGTCAGGAAAGCTTAGATAATAACTTGTTCTGAACGAAAGCGTTAAGTGGGCAAGATACGGAAAAAAATATTATTTGCCGATTGTGTGCTTTTCTACTCCTTCGTTGGTAATGATTACCGGTTTTATCAAGCCGTTTGCGTCAAAAAACAATTGATCAATACACGTTACGCGGGAATTGCCGTCGGTTTCACCCAAAGGGCGGCGATGATAGACCATGTACCAGGCATCGTCGGCAGGGTGATGAATGATAGAATGATGTCCCGCGCCCGTAGCCACTTTAGGGTCTTGCTGTAGTATTTTTCCTACGCGTTTGAAGGGGCCAAACGGTGAGTCAGCTATGGCATAAGCGACGCTGTAATTGGGGCCCGTCCAGCCGCCTTCCGACCACATAAAGTAATATTTTCCGTCTTTTTTAAACATAAACGGCCCTTCTACGTAGTTTTCGGGAGTTATTTCTTTGAAAATGGTGCCATCTTCAAAAGGAACAAAACCCGTAAAATCATCCTTTAACATAGCGATATTACAGTGTCTCCATCCGCCATAAATTAAGTAGTACTGTTCTTTGTCTTTAAACACAAATTGGTCAATTGGTTGAGCGCCGTTATGAAATTTATCGACCAACGGTTTTTTAAGATAATCCGTAAAAGGCCCGGCAGGTTTATCAGAAACCGCAATTCCGATTCCTCCAGTATCTTTGTCACTTTGTATGTCGTTTGCCCCAAAAAACAGGTAATACTTTCTTTTTTTCTCCACAATGGAGGGAGCCCACATGGCACGTTTGGCCCATTTAACGCGTGAAGTATCCAGTATCGACGAGTGCTTTGTCCAATGCACTAAATCGGGAGATGAAAAAGCATCAAGAAAGACCTGTTTGTTATAAGGAGCAGAGTAAGTGGGATAGATCCAGAATTGTTTTCCGAAAATGACTCCCTCGGGGTCGGCATACCAACCCTGAAAAACTGGGTTTCCTGATTTTTCTATTTTGGATTGCTGTGAGTAAAGCACCTGAACATGAATCAACAAGATGCTTACAAAAAATGTTTTTTTCAGGGATAAGCGTATAGAGTTCTTCATAGGATGGAGTGAAAAATTAACTTTCAAAATGTAATTGTACGTTTTTGGAAGTAACGGAAAACTGAGCCATCCGTCCCACAATCATTGCTCGGTTGTCGGCTGTGTGGCCAACAGGAAAGTCAAAACAAACAGGATAATTATAAGCAGACACGTGCTCTGCGATGATTTCGTAGTGATTTTTACCGAACGAAGAAGTCTCGTTGTCTTTAAGGTCAGTAAATTGTCCCACGACTAAACCTGCCAGTTGAGCTAATTTTCCTGCCCGCTTGAGTTGTACCATCATCCGGTCGAGGTTGTAATAATACTCTTCTACATCTTCGATAAATAGGATTTTATGACGTGTATCCGTTTCGGAACGGGAACCTATTAAATGAGCCAACAAACAAAGATTACCTCCGACGATTGCCCCTTGACTTGTACCAAGGCGATTAAATGAATGGGCAGGGATTTGGTATGATAAGTCGTCTCCCCAAAGCACTTTTTTCAGTGTTTCCAGCGCATTTCCTGCTCCTTCCTGACCAAATAACTTGGGCATGGTGGCGTGCAAACTCTCGAAACCCATGCGTTCTAAATGGCAATGGATGGCCGTAATATCGCTGAAGCCAACTATCCACTTGGGGTGTTTACGAAATTTACGAAAGTGCAATCCATCAATAATTCGGGAACTTCCATAACCTCCTCGTGCCGAAAAAATAGCCTTGAGACTCGAATCATCGAGCATTTGCTGAAGGTCTCGTTGGCGTTCTTCGTCAGTTCCGGCAAATTGATTGTAACTTGTATGAAGGGTTTGGCCTTCAATAACTTTGAGTTGCCAATCTTCCCGCAGTATTCGCAGCCCTTCCTGCAATGCAGGATAGGACACTTGACTGGCCATTGCCAAAACACCTACGCGGTCACCGGCATGAAGAAATGGAGGTTTTATCACTGGAAAAAGTGTAAAGTTTAAAGGGAATAGGTTAAAGAAATGTTTGTATTATAACTAAAACAGAGGGACTTATAACTCAAAACTGCTGGATTTTTACTAGCGATGATTTTTTACTTATTTCTCATTCTCTCGCTGAAAAGCCAAATAGGCAGCTCCCACTAAAGCTACTAATAATAGGATACCGGCTACTTCAAAAGCCCATACGTGACTGGTCATCAGATTTACCCCGACTTGTTTAAGGGTAGAGTGGCGTGCAGAGGATTCTGATAATTCTGGCGATTGAATAATGAGAAAATTTGCGTGTGAGATTAACCAAAACAGCAAGCCAAAAATGGATAAGGCAATAAGAGCTCCCCAAAAACGATTCAGGTGCGTGGTCAGTACGATATTTGCTTTTTGACTGCTTTCCCGTTCGGCACGGTGCGTGAGCATGACTCCAAAAATGAGTAAAACCAATACGCCTCCCACGTAAATCAGTAGTTGAGTAATGGCTAAAAAATCGGCACCTGCCAATACGTACAGTGCCGCCACGCCCAATAAGGCGATAAAGAGGCACAAAGCCGCATACATGACATTACGGGTAAAAAGTATCGTCAACGCTGCACCGATTGCCAATGCTGAAAAGCCATAAAATGCAATTTCTGCCATTTAAGTGTATATTAGGTTAAAGGGGAAACAACCGCCCGTGCGGTGTGAAGGGATTCTTATTTTACCCCTTTTTTCTGAAAGTATACACAATCCCAAAATTGCTCTTTAAAACTCCTGAATCAAACTTTCGTACCACATACGGTGACAGCTCAAATGTTACACTTACATTAGGAACTGCTTTAAAAGGAGCAATGCGCGTACCTATATTAAGAGAGTAGCCTTCTACCACGTTTTTAGTTTGGTTTGCCAAAACTCCGATAAAATTAAAACGGACGCCCCCGCCCACGTACACCTGAAAATACTCTGCACGTTTTATATTCACCATCGGCAGTATTTTGGTGCTTAAACTGCCGAAGAGGGTGTTGGTCTGAAGTCGAAAATCACACCATACACTTTTAGCGGGATTGGTACTGACCGACAGAAGCCCATTCCAGGGATAATAGCCCACAGATTGTGCATTTGCATTGATACAAAAAATAAACAACCCCAAAAAAATCCCCGAACGAAGCAGTTTTCGAGCGGGGATTTGATTTTTACTTTTTATTTTTTTCATTCGTCCACTATCGTTCTATCGAACTTTCTGTTTGATGCCCATTTTCTCCATCGCGTTCATTTTCTTCATCATTTTACGCATCTCGTCAAACTGCTTCAAAAGATTATTGACCTGTTGAAGTGAGGTGCCGCTACCCAAAGCGATACGTTTTTTGCGACTTGCGTCAATGACATCGGGCGTTTCGCGTTCTTTTGGGGTCATAGAATGGATAATAGCCTCAATCGGTTTGAAGGAATCATTGTCAATATCCATATCCTTCATAGCAGCACCCATACCGGGAATCATTCCGAGTAAGTCTTTGACATTCCCCATTTTCTTGATTTGCTGAAGCTGTCCCAAGAAATCATCAAAGTCAAATTTATTGGCCCGCATTTTGGCGTTAATGCGTTTGGCTTCGTCTTCGTCAAAGGCTTGTTGCGCACGCTCTACCAACGAAAGCACGTCGCCCATTCCCAAAATCCGGCTGGCCATCCGATCAGGATAGAAGCTGTCAAGGGCTTCCATTTTTTCTCCCGTTGAGATATACTTGATCGGTTTATCTACAATCTGCCGAATCGAAAGGGCCGCACCACCGCGCGCATCACCGTCTAATTTTGTCAGAACTACTCCGTCAAAGTTAAGGCGCTCGTTAAAGGTTTTGGCAGTATTAACGGCATCCTGTCCCGTCATTGAGTCTACTACAAACAGGATTTCGGTAGGTTTGAGCGAGGATTTAATGTTTTCTACCTCACGCATCATTACTTCATCCACGGCCAAACGTCCTGCCGTATCCACAATCACGATTTTCTTTCCCGTCTTTTTGGCATGAGCCACGGCATTTTGAGCAATCTCAACGGCATTTTTATTGTCGGGCTCAGCATATACTTCAACGCCGATTTGCTCGCCCAGTACCTGCAACTGATTTATGGCCGCAGGGCGGTAAATATCGCAGGCAGCCAGCAATACCTGACGTCCCTGACGTTTGAGCAGCGTAGCAAGTTTTCCCGAAAATGTAGTTTTACCCGAACCCTGCAAACCTGCAATCAAAATAACAGCGGGATCCCCCTTGATGTTGATGCTTTCAGCTTGCCCCCCCATCAGTGCGGTCAGCTCTTCGTGAACAATTTTCACAAACATCTGACCCGGTTCAACGGCGATTAAAATTTTCTGATCAAGGGCTTTATCCCTGATCCTGTCAGTTATATCCTTGGCAACTTTAAAATTAACGTCCGCATCCACCAATGCCCGGCGCACCTCCTTAGTCGTAGCGGCTACGTTAATATCAGTAATTCTATCCTTCCCCTTAAGGGTGCGAATGGCTTTGTTTAATTTGTCCTGTAAGCTTTCAAACATAGTAAAACACAATAAAATGAGGCCGCAAATTTAGTGAATCACTTGCTCAAACCATAATAACTTTAAAGTCCAGTGTGAAAAGTATTGTTATAATTTTAAATTTGCGTCTTAGAACCATTAAAAATCGAAAAGTTCGTCATGATTATGAAGCAAAAGACAACTACCTATTGGCGCTGTTTGAATGTGATATTGGTACTAATTCTTTCAGTAGGTACGTTAACGGCTCAAATCAAAATTACGTTTCCTATAGAAAGAGCCGTCTTTCAACGTAATAATGCCAATCAAGCTACTATTTCCATTGGAGGATATTATACTCAACCCGTAGATCGCATAGAAGCCCGATTGGTACCCGTATTGACCGGGCAGGGGCAGCTGGTTGATTGGACCGTTATTCAAACAAGCCCGCAGGGAGGTTCATTTTTAGGAACGCTTGCTGGAAGAGGAGGATGGTACACGCTTGAAGTAAGGGCTTTTCAGGGAACTACTCAAATTGGGCGTGATGCCCTGGGTAGAGTAGGAATAGGAGAAGTGTTTTTAGTAGCTGGTCAATCCAATGCGCAGGGCTTCTTCGGTTTTGGTGCTACGGGAGCCACTGATGACCGCGTAAATGCGGTAACTTGGAACAATCAAAATTCAGATAATACGGCCAATCCTACATTGTCTTTTGCGCAGCTTACTGCTGAAATGTTGATTGGTCCACGCGGGCGAAGTGCTTGGTGCTGGGGCTCTTTGGGAGATTTATTGGTAAAAAAGCTGAATGTGCCTGTTTTATTTATGAATGCAGGTTGGTTTGATACTTCTACCCAAAACTGGCTGGATGCCGCCAATGGAAAGCCTGTTTTAAATCGTTTAAATCAATTATTGCCCGCCGGGATGCCCTATGCAAATCTAAAAGCCTCATTGCAATACTATGGCTCTATTTTAGGACTTCGAGCTGTACTATGGTTGCAGGGCGAAAACGATGCAGCGGCGGGTGTGCCAAAAGATGCCTATCAAAATTCGCTTCAGGGTTTAATAAACGTGGCTCGTATTGAGCAGGGAGAAGTGCTTTCTTCTTTGCCTTGGGTATTTGCACGTACCTCTCGTTATGCAGCAGCGAAGACCTCTTTTGTGTCACAATCCATCATAGATGCTCAAACGGCGGTTATAAATATTCCTTTTAATAAATCGTACGGAGGGCCGTTTACCGATAATATTCAGGTACCAAGACCTGCTATCAACCCAACCAACGGAGAAGATGACAATGTTCACTTTCAGGGTCAGGGCTTAGTGGATGTAGCGCGTGCCTGGGATGCGTCACTTCCACCCAGTTTTTTTGCTACTGTGGTTCCCGTGATGGCCCGTGCTGTTTTGCCTATTACAATTACCTGTAACACCCCTGCCGTTAGTTTTAACGCAAAAGCACCAAATGGCTTTGCAACCTATAGGTGGAGCAACGGTGAAACCTCACAGGTACTTACTATAAAGGGAGCGGGTTCGTATCAGGCCACGATGAAGGATAATGCAGGAAATACCTATCTTACTCCTCCAATAGTAGTGACTGAGAACGTAGAGCCACCTGTACCGGTCATTACTCCCAATGGAGAACAGGTCATTTGTGCTGATTCGTCTCTGCTTCTCATGGTTAATGTATCGGCTATAAATAGAGTCACTTGGAGTAATTTTTTTGAGGGTAGAACAATTTCGGTAAAAACTCCTGGGCAATATACTGCACGGCTAACAAATATTTATGGTTGTACTTCTGCTACTTCAGCACCGGTAACTCTTAGAACAATCCAATTGCAAGCTCCTACAGTTACTCAATCAAGTCCGTTTAGTATTCAAGCTACACCAGACGCTCAGGTTTTTCGTGTCTCTGATTTTAAAGTTACTAATATTGTGTGGAATTGGAGAAAGAATGGCGCACCTATTAACTTGAACACATCTTCGCTTAAATTGTTGAGTACTAATCAGGATGGCGCCTATTCAGCTCAATCACTTGTTACTTTTCAATCTATCACTTCAAGTGATATAAAACGTAGCTGCTTATCTCCATTTACACCCAGTAATCAGTCTGTTCCATTTAGATTTGGCTATATTGCAATTCGAGATTCAACGCAAGTGCCTCCTACATTTAAATATGAAGCTGTAGGTGACGGAGAAGTGTTAAATGACAACTTTTGGATGGTGTACCCAAATCCCAGCCGTAGCGGTTTAGTTGCTATTGAAGCGCTCAAAGATTTAACTAATGTAAGTATTACTGTATCAAGTTTAACAGGTCAAATTGTTTACTCTGAAAAACTTTCTACACTAAGTGTACGTAAAGTTATTGATTTATCACACTTCCCTGAAGGAGTATATGTTGTTAAGTTGTCGTCCTCTACTCTTACCGCATCAAAACGAATTATTATAGATTATTGATATTTTTTGGGCTTCTGTGTCTTACGGAAGCCTTTCTTATTAATTTTGCGCCGTCAATTCAAAACCTAAACCCAAACATTTGGTTAGATAAGACGACATTAGTAACTTTGGATACTCAGTAAACCTGCATCAACCAACCACCAACAGTAATGAATTACCAACCTTCGGATTACCTGCCTATTTTAATTCAACTTGGCTTGGCAGTGGGATTTATAGTGACGACGATGCTCGTAACGCATTCTATAGGCCCTAAACGTAACAGTAAGCTTAAAGACGATCCTTTTGAATGTGGTATTGAAGCCAAAGGCGATGCGCGCACACCAATTTCCATTAAATACTTTCTGGTTGCTATCCTTTTTGTTCTCTTCGACGTAGAGGTGATTTTTATGTATCCCTGGGCCGTAAACTTCATAAAATTGGGTACAACGGGCTTTGTGGAAATGATTCTATTCATGGGATTATTGCTTGCTGGATTTTTTTATATCATCCGCAAGGGTGTTTTGGAATGGGAGAAATAAAGTGTTTAACAGTTTACAATTTCTACGTTTACAGGTTTCAGTAGTCCTGCTTAACTCCCTCCCTAAGCGTTTTGATAAAAATTAACTGAAACACAGATTACAATTAATTGATAACGGACAACCATAAATCATGGCAACTGATATAAAAATAGTGGAAGCACCGGAAGGCTTTGAAGGCTCGGGTTTCTTTGCTACCTCCTTTGATAAAGTAGTAGGATTGGCGCGCAGCCATTCATTGTGGCCCCTGCCTTTTGCTACTTCATGCTGTGGCATTGAATTTATGTCAACAATGGCATCACGCTACGATTTAGGCCGCTTCGGCGCTGAGCGTCCAAGCTTTTCACCACGTCAGGCAGATATGCTGTTAGTAGCTGGAACTATTGCGAAGAAAATGGCTCCCGTACTCAAACAGGTTTATTTGCAAATGGCGGAACCTCGTTGGGTAGTGGCGATTGGCGCGTGTGCATCAAGCGGCGGGATTTTTGACACCTACAGCGTATTACAGGGCATTGACCGGGTGATACCCGTGGATGTATACGTACCGGGGTGTCCTCCTCGTCCTGAACAAATATTAGAAGGAATTATGCAGATACAGGAGATAGCTCATAATGAGTCACTCCGTCGCCGCAACAGAACCGAATACCAAGCATTATTGACGTCTTATAATATTCAGTAATCGTCAATTTTTAAACGGAGACCTATGCTCACTAATCAATTTGTAGCCGAAGAAATCGTCAAAAAATTTGGAGACGATGTGTTCGATTTTGAAGAACCTTTCGGTATGTTGACGCTTAGCACTACTCGCGAGCAGATTATTCCGATGTTGGAATACCTCAGAAATCATTCTGAATTTAAAATCAGTTTTCTGACTGACATTACCGGGATTCATTACCCGGACAATGCCGGACAGGAATTTTGTGTGGTATATCACGTTCATAGTTTCATTCAGAACTTTCGTGCCCGGATTAAAGTATTTTTGGCAGAAGCCGATTTACACATTCCTACTGCCACCGGTCTTTATGCAAGCGCTAATTGGATGGAACGGGAAACCTATGATTTCTTTGGTATTATCTTTGACGGTCATCCCAATTTGACGAGGATTCTGAACATGGATGAAATGGACTATTTCCCTATGCGCAGGCAATATCCGCTTGAAGACGCTACCCGCGAAGATAAAATTGACGCACTTTTTGGAAGATAATATTAAGTGAAACAAGAAATGACCGAAGCCCCAATTGCCCCTAAAAATAACGGTAATCTTGTCAAAGACGCACAAGTACAGTACGTCAATGAGTTGACCACCCTTAATCTCGGCCCTACCCACCCTGCCACCCACGGTATCTTTCAGAATATACTGACCATGGACGGGGAGAAGATTGTAGCCGGGGAACAAACCGTAGGATATATTCACCGTGCCTTTGAAAAAATTGCCGAGCGCCGTCCTTTTTATCAAATCACGACCCTCACCGACCGCATGAACTACTGTTCGTCGCCTATCAACAATATGGGATGGCACATGACGGTCGAGAAACTGCTGAGTATCGAAGTACCGAAGCGGGCGCAATACATTCGGGTCATTATGATGGAATTAGCTCGTATTGCCGACCATATCGTTTGTAACGGTATTTTAGGAGTGGACGCCGGGGCATTTACGGGCTTTTTATACGTCTATGAAAAGCGCGAAGAGATTTATGAAATCTACGAAGAAATGTGCGGTGCCCGTCTTACCACCAATATGGGACGTGTAGGCGGAATGGAGCGAGATTTGACTACCACTGCCATCCGTAAAATCAATGAATTCCTGAAGTCGTTTCCACCTGTATTAAAGGAATTTGAACGCCTTTTTAATCGTAACCGTATTTTTATGGATCGGACGATTGGCGTAGGCGGTATTTCAGCTGAGCGCGCGATGAGTTACGGTTTTACAGGCCCTAACTTGCGGGCAGCGGGTGTTGACTACGACGTGCGGGTCATGAGTCCTTATTCTTCTTACGAAGATTTTGAATTTGATATACCGATAGGTCAGCATGGTGATACATACGACCGCTTTATGGTACGTAATGAAGAAATGTGGCAAAGCCTGCGTATCATTGAGCAAGCCATGAAAAATCTTCCCGAAGGACCTTATTACGCAGATGCTCCCGAATACTATTTACCTCCTAAGAAGGAAGTTTACCGAAACATGGAAGCTCTTATCTATCATTTTAAAATTGTGATGGGTGAAATAGAGGCTCCTGTTGGCGAAATATACCATACGGTAGAAGGAGGCAATGGTGAACTGGGCTTCTATTTGATAAGTGACGGAGGCCGAACCCCTTATCGTTTGCATTTCCGTCGTCCGTGCTTTATTTATTATCAGGCTTTTCCTGAAATGTGCATAGGCAGTACCATTTCGGACGCTATCGTTACCATGAGTAGCTTAAACGTGATTGCAGGAGAGTTGGATGCTTAATTGAATTTAAAAATGACCGAAACTACCAATCCCATCCTTTTTACACCTGAGCGATTAGCGAATGCCCAGGAAATCATAGCTCGTTATCCTGAGGGGAAACAGAAATCAGCGCTTTTGCCTTTATTACATCTTGCCCAGGAGCAATACGGTTGGGTCAGTTCTGACGTAATGGATTACGTTGCCGGGTTACTGGATATTTTACCAATCGAAGTATACGAAGTGGCCTCCTTCTATACCATGTTTCATCTTGACCCGGTCGGAAAACATGTGATAGAGTATTGCCGTACAGGACCTTGCTGCCTGATGGGCGGCGAAGATGTCTATGGACATTTAAAACAAAAATTAGGGATTGATACGGGCGAAACTACTCCTGACGGTAAGTTTACTTTGAAAGAAGTAGAGTGTTTGGCTGCTTGCGGTTGGGGCCCTGTTTTTCAGATTCGTGAGAAGTATTACATGAATTTGACAAACGAAAAAGTGGATGAAATCATTGAAGAATTGTCAAAATAGTTACGGCTATGCTGAACGTTATTTTGTAAATTCGATGTAACCGATTTATTAAAATAAAATTCACAATCCAATGTTAGATATTCCAATTTACATGGGAGTAAACGCGCCTTTAGAACACCAGCGTGTGATTAGAAAATTAATCTGGCAACTTAGTAATTTGTATGAATCAGGTAAGATTCCATACGAGCCATTTCCGGAAGCGATGATTGATGATGCCAATTCAAGCCCAACTCCTGATGTACTTTTACAAGATAATGTTTTAGATAAATTCGTGGTTATTATTGAAATATCAGGCACAAAGGGTTTTAAAAATGATTTTCGTAAGACAAGTGAATTAGTTGAAAACTATGAAGTAAATGAAGGGTTTGTTTATGACTATAAACAGTTTAGATGGCGAAAGTATAAATTAGGCGTTGGCGAAATCACTGCAAACCCTTCTTTCTGCGATTCAATAGGATATGATTTAAACGATTTTTTGAAATAAATACAATGGCTGTTAAAATCCTTACTGAACATATCAATGTTCCCAATATCAATACCTTTGAAGTCTATCGCAAGATGGGTGGCTATACGGCCGTTGAAAAGGCGTTGAAAACAATGACCCCCGAGGAAGTCGTTGAAGAAGTCAAAAAATCAGGTGTACGCGGACGTGGTGGGGCAGGGTTCCCCATGGGGATGAAATGGAGTTTCTTAGCAAAACCTGAAGGGGTACCCCGTTATTTGGTTTGTAATGCGGATGAGTCGGAGCCGGGAACGTTCAAAGACCACTATCTGATGCGGGAAATTCCTCACCTTTTGATTGAGGGAATGATTGTATCAAGTTTTGCTCTGGGTGCTAAAAAATCGTTTATCTACGTACGCGGCGAGTTAATGTACGTGATTAAGATTCTTGAAAAAGCAATTGCGGAAGCTACCGCAGCCGGCTTTTTAGGTAAAAATATTTTAGGTTCCAGTTACGATTTAGAATTGGTGGTTCAGCCAGGAGGAGGTGCCTATATTTGTGGAGAAGAAACCGCTTTGCTTGAATCCTTGGAAGGGAAACGCGGGAATCCTCGTAACAAACCCCCTTTCCCGGCTGTAAAAGGTCTTTATCAATCGCCAACGGTTGTAAACAATGTAGAATCCATCGCCAATACTCCCTGGATTATTAATAATGGCGGAGAAACATATGCTGGGTTGGGCGTTGGAAGAAGCACTGGTACCAAACTTATCTCAGCTTCGGGACATATTAACAAACCGGGGGTCTACGAAATTCCTCTCGGTATTACCGTTGAAGACTTTATCTATGCCGATGAATGGTGTGGAGGTATTCGTCCCGGACATCATTTGAAGGCGGTGATTGCAGGTGGTTCATCCGTACCTATTTTACCTGCCAAATTGATACTAAACCTTGCTAACGGAGACAAACGCCTCATGACATACGAATCTTTGTCGGACGGTGGTTTTGCCACAGGAACCATGCTGGGTTCGGGAGGATTTATTGCCATGGACGAAACCGCCTGTATTGTTCGTAATACGTGGACATTTGCGCGTTTTTACCATCACGAATCCTGCGGACAGTGCTCCCCCTGCCGTGAAGGAACGGGGTGGATGGACAAAGTTTTGGAACGCATTGAAACCGGAAAAGGCAATATGCGTGATATAGACCTGCTGGTAGACGTAGCGAAGAAAATTGAAGGAAATACAATTTGTCCGCTTGGAGACGCGGCGGCCTGGCCAATTGCTTCGGCTATTCGTCACTTCCGTTCGGAATTTGAATGGCACATTACTCATCCGCAGGAAGCTACGCAACCTGGAGCTGTGTATCGGGGAGAAATGGAATTAGTGTAACACAATGATGTTTTGTTTTAGAATTACGAACTGTTAAGAATAATAAATGGAAACTACTGCACCGCAATTATTCAAAATAACTTTTGACGGTATTGAAATTGAAGTGCCACCAGGCACAACTATCATGCAGGCGGCACGGCAGTTAGGTCCCAAATACGCCCCTCCTGCCATGTGCTATTATGAGCCGCTCAAGGGGACTGGTGGAAAATGTCGGGCGTGTTTGGTGAAAGTAACAGCAGGTTCGGCCAAAGACCCACGTCCCATGCCTAAATTAATACCTTCTTGTATTACAACGGTTCAGGATGGGATGGAGGTGGAAAATACCACCAACGAGTCCGTTTTGGAAGCACGGAAAGGCATTGTGGAATTTTTATTAATTAATCACCCGCTCGATTGCCCCGTTTGTGATCAGGCAGGAGAATGTCATTTACAGGATTTTGCATTTGAGCACGGTCGTGTCACTACTCGCTACGAAGAGGAACGCCGTACGTTTGAAAAGCATGACATCGGTCCTTATGTTCAGTTGCACATGACGCGTTGTATTTTGTGTTATCGTTGTGTATTTACGGCCGACCAAATTACGAACAAGCGCGTTCATGGAGTACTGAACCGCGGAGACCACGCCGAAATCAGTACATACATTGAAAAAGCTATTGATAATGACTTCTCAGGGAATGTAATTGATGTTTGTCCGGTAGGTGCATTGACCGATAAAACATACCGTTTCAAAAATCGAGTGTGGTTTACCAAACCCGTTGAAGCTCACTGCGATTGTGAAAAATGCAGCGGTAAAGTAACACTTTGGTACCGTGGAGATGAAGTAATCCGGGTAACTGCCCGTAAAAACGAGTGGGGAGAAGTAAAAGAGTTTATTTGCAATACCTGCCGTTTTGAACGTAAAAAAACAAGCGACTGGACCATTGAAGAGCCTACTAAAATCTCCCGTCATTCGGTAATTATGGCCAATAAATACCGGGCAGATTTGAAAAAACCTGATTTTGGTTTGAAAGTAGCGGCTGCCCAATACAAAGAAATTGATGACTCACGACCTTATCTTACTGACAACAATACGATTCGGGAATTGAGTAAAGAAAATAATGCCAAAGCCAATCAACGTTCATTGGCAGAGAATAACTAAAAACCTATGACTATCTCACTTGACGTAGCCTTCATTATCAAGGCAATCATCATATTGCTGATTTTCGCAATTACGTTGCTGATTGCCACGTACTCTACCTACGCAGAGCGCAAAGTAGCGGCTTTTATGCAAGACCGAATCGGACCTAACCGTGCAGGTCCGCTTGGTTTGCTCCAACCCATTGCCGATGCCGTTAAAATGTTTTTCAAAGAGGATTTTATTCCGGCGCAGTCAAGCAAATGGCTTTTTATACTGGGGCCTTGCCTTTCCATGTTAACTGCCTTAATGACAAGCGCCGTTATTCCTTTTGGGGACAGTATTCAGTATTCTTCCGCACCGGGAAAAGTATGGGATGTGGCAGTACAGGCCATTGATGTGAATATTGGAGTTTTGTACGTATTTGGTCTTGTTTCATTGGGAGTTTACGGGGTAATGGTCGGAGGTTGGGCTTCCAATAACAAATTTTCATTGTTAGGAGCCATTCGTGCTGCATCGCAAAATATCAGCTACGAAATTTCCATGGGTTTGGCTATTATCGCAATCTTGATGATGACAGGCTCACTTTCTATTCGTCACATTGTAGAACAACAGCACGGTGGCAACTGGAATATTTTCTACCAACCAATTGGTTTTATCATTTTTATTACTTGCGCTTTTGCCGAATGTAATCGGACGCCTTTTGACTTACCGGAGTGTGAAACTGAGCTGATCGGTGGCTACCATACGGAGTATAGCTCTATGAAATTAGGCTTTTATCTGTTTGCAGAGTACATCAATATGTTTGTGTCATCGGCGATGATTTCGAGCTTATACTTTGGAGGATACAATTATCCGGGAATGGATTGGGTGCAGGCTCAACTTACTGGAGCAATGGGTGAGATTGCCGGTCATAATGTAGCTACTCTGATTGGTACAATTGTATTTTTTGGTAAATCACTGTTTTTCGTATTCTTTTATATGTGGGTACGTTGGACTCTGCCACGTTTTCGTTATGACCAATTAATGAATCTTGGCTGGAAAGGGCTTATCCCCTTGGCAATGATTAACATCATCCTAACCGGTGGTGCCATTTTATTCCTGAAACCATTAGTAATGTCATTTTTGAAATAGGGGAGACCTTGATTATTACGAGATCCATACTTTGTAGAAAAACTACTGTCAATCTACAAACTGTGAACTGTAAACGCCAAAAATATGCAACTCACGAATCGTTCGAAACAAGTTAGTAATAAGCAAATGACCTTTGCGGAACGGATATATCTGCCCGCAATCGCTACCGGTTTAGGAATTACGATTAAGCACTTTTTTCAGAAAAAAGTAACGTTACAATATCCTGATGTAAAAATTAATTTGGGACCTGTTTTTCGTGGTCGGCATGTATTGAAGCGCGATGACCAGGGACGTGAACGTTGCACCGCCTGTGGATTATGCGCAGTAGCTTGCCCTGCCGAAGCCATTTCGATGGTGGCCGCTGAGCGTCAAAAAGGAGAAGAAACCCTCTACCGCGAAGAAAAATATGCAGCCGTGTATGAAATCAACATGTTGCGTTGTATTTTCTGTGGTTTGTGCGAAGAAGCGTGCCCTAAACAGGCAATCTATCTTCGTCATGATGAGTTTGTTCCCGTATTTACTGAGCGCGATCAGGTAATTTGGGGTAAAGATCTTTTGGCTGAAAACATGAATAATCGTTATTTGCGTAAAGCGTGGACGAAAGAAGAAGCCCGCGAGCAAGACATAAAGGGAGTTGAAGCCCAACCAAGAACTCAATTGTAAAACGAGTAAGCAGTTAGCAGGAAAACTGTTAACTGCTTACTGTTAACTGTAACAAAAATGGATTTTTCTAACTTTTTCTCTCACCTGACTCCGGCGACTTCCTTTTTTTATGTACTGTCTTTTCTCACAATTTTGTGTGGATTGATGGTCATTTTGGCAAAGAATCCGATTCACAGCGTACTGTATTTAATTGCAACATTTTTCTGTTTGTCAGGGCATTATATACTGCTGAATGCACAGTTTTTGGCCGCAGTTAACATCATCGTTTACGCAGGAGCGATTATGGTATTATTCCTGTTTGTAATCATGTTCTTGAACCTGCGGGAAGAAGACGAAGAATCAAAAACCAATCTTGTAAAGATAGCTGCCACTGTTGTAGGCGGTACGTTGGGGGTGATTTTAGTGGGAGTACTTCGTAAAGCACAATTCGGGACTTATAATCCTTATGTTTTTGATTCTCAGGTAGGTATGGTTGAAAGTCTTGGCAATGTGCTTTACAATGATTATTTATTGCCCTTTGAATTAGCTTCTGTTCTGTTCTTAATCGCAATGATTGGAGCTGTGATGCTTGGCCGTCGCGAAGCGGGAGATCGACATTTCTAATAGTTCATCCTTGATTTTACTTTACTTATTTGTCTCCAACGTATCGTTTCAAAAGGCGTTCGATGGGAGGCAAATAGCTTTTTCCGAATAAATTGACGTGAACAAGTAAAGGATAAAGATTATAAATCGGAATACGGCTGCTAAAGTCAGGTTCTAAAGGAAACGCTTCATGATACGATTCATCATCAAAGCCTCCAAATAGGTGGGAAAAAGCGATTTCCGCTTCACGAAAGCCATAATAGGGCGCGGGGGCAATGAGAGAAACGCGCCCATGTTGATTGGTTAAAAAATTCCCTGACTACAAATCTCCATGAAGCAAGGCGGGACGCTCAGCAGGGATGATGCTTTTAAGTGCGGGATAGAATCGCTCAAAACGGTCGTATAACTCTTTGGAAATACTATTATTATAACGGGCTAACCCTGCCTGCGGGCGAAGTCGACGTTCTACAAAGAAATCAATTCCGTTGGCAATAGGTTGGTTTGACTGTTCCAGAGAACCAATATAATTATCGAAAGAAAGACCGAAATTTCGTTGGGTATGAGAATGTAACTCCGCCAATGACTCGCCAAAATTTCGCCAGAAATCAGGTCTTTGTCCGCCATTTTCAACGAATTCCTGAATCAAATAGGCTTTATTGCCATTCTTTCCATATCCATGCACTATTGAGACATGAAGAGCATCTGTTTGACGTAAGATTTCTAACCCCCGTGCTTCTTTTTCAAACATATCTTCCTGCTCGGCATGGTTGAATTTGATAAAAAATGTACCTTCGGACGTGGAAACTCGAACGGCAGTATTAATGCTTCCGCCGGATATTACCCGTACTTCAAGTACTTCTATTGTTTGTCCAAAGGTTTCGAAAAGTATGCTTTCAAAAAATTGAACCTGTTCAGTGGGATTCCACATATTTTTTAAAATTAGGCATGAATCATCGAATGAACTAATTACTAAAGTAACGCATTTCTCAATAAGTAATACCTTACATAGCTGCAAACGTACCCGTGAATTCAAACCTGACAAAACTTTTTGAAATCGCCCAAAAACCAACCCGGAGAATTATCGGATTGATGTCGGGCACTTCCATGGATGGATTGGACGTAGCTTTGTGTCGATTTAGCGGTAGTGGCTCACAAACCCAAATAACGCTGGAAAAATTTGATACTATTACATTCAGCGAAGACATTAAGGAAGAAATCCGACGCATTTTTGCCAAAAAAGAGATAGATTTTCAACAGCTTTGTTTACTCAATCCCTGGATTGGTCAATTGCACGGACGACTTGTATTGCAATGTCTGGATAAATGGAAAATTGAACCCAATGAAGTAGATATTGTAGCAAGTCACGGGCAGACTGTCTTTCACGCTCCTAAAATCCTGCATAAACTCAATAAATTTCCCAATGCTACGCTTCAGATTGGAGACGGAGACCATATCGCCGTAACTACGGGTATTATTACTTTAAGTGATTTTCGTCAAAAGCATTGTGCCGCGGGGGGAGAAGGTGCTCCATTGGCAGTATACGGTGATTATTTTGTTTTTTCAAAGCAAGGCGAAAATAGACTTATGCTCAATATGGGCGGCATTGCCAATTTTACTTACCTTCCGGGTAACCTTAATTCGCATGAGGTATTTGTGACCGATACAGGTCCGGGAAATACGCTTATTGATGCCTTTGCGCGTAAATTTTTCAATCTTCCCTATGACGAAGGAGGGAAAATTGCAGCAAGCGGAAAAATACACGAAGAATTGCTTCGGTGTTTGAAAAAAGACCCCTTTTTTAGTGCACCTTTTCCGAAAACTACCGGACCTGAATTGTTTAGTTTAGAATATGTGCTTTTAGCTCAGCAACACAGCGGAACGACCTCACTTTCGCCCGAAGACCTAATGGCCACGCTAACACGTTTTTCGGCAGAGACGATTGCGGAAGCCATCTTGAAAGTTTGCAAAAAAGAGGAAAGTTACCATTTATACCTTAGCGGTGGCGGAATGCACAATCCTTTGATAATAAGTGCTTTACGTGAATTGATGCCCGATTATCCCATGGCGGTCACTGATTCTCTCGGTATTTCGGGAGATGCCAAAGAAGCGGTTTTATTTGCTATTCTGGCCAATGAAACTCTCTGTGGCGGACTTACTGATTTTGGCAGCAGGGAAGGAGTTCCAAGCGTTTCGATGGGGAAGATTTCTTTTCCTGCCTAAATCATTCGTTTCAACTGAAATTTCGTAAAGTGAATCGTTCCTTTGCGGCGGATAAGTAAGGTGATTTCTTTCCCTTCTCCTTTTTGGAGAAGTTTATATATTTCGCTGATTATTAGGTCATCAGAGGATTTATTATTGATAAACAGCACCTCGTCTCCTTCCTCCAAGCCAGCATACCAAGCGGGGGAGTCTTCGATAATTCGGTCTACAACGTATTCTTTCAAGTCTTTCCCTTTGGCTCGTAATTCCAGCCCGCTCATGTCATGCTCAAATGTTTCTTTAAGACGACGTTTGATGGGCTTGAGGACAATGTAACGATCTGTATAATTAAACGTTACTCGAAAACGTCTTAATAACTCACAGCCAATGTTTCCCTGTCGTTCACTCCGGGCTGCAAATTTCACTCCAAAGCCCAAACTGTCAGGAAAAGAAGCCAAAACATTATCAAGTTCATATTTTCCAAAACGCACTTTGTTAATACGTCCCAAACTCCCGTTAATGACTCCGTTGAGTCCGCGGCCTAACTGCGCCCTGATTACCTTTTCAGGAAGTTGTATTTGATTATCCGCACTTTTGTCAATCAATAAAGCATGTCCTGCCCCGGTATCTATCACAACTCGAATCGGAAGTTCGTGTCCACCTTCCACTAAGGCAATTACGTCTGCGTAGGGTTTGGTATCTTCAATAATGATTGGATAGCGATCTCCCTGTCGGGCACGATATTTATAATTTTCGGGATTAGTCAGCAGTAATTCACGGTTAATGAAATCTATCGTTACTACGAAATTATTGAAGACTTCGTATCCGAAAATACCATCAATCGGTATGCCGACGTATTCCGACAGTTTCAGAACATCTTCCTCAAGCACCACAATGTTTTGGTGAGTGGCTTTCATCCTTCCCATCCCTAATGTATTTCCAATAGCCACCGAGGCAGAAAGGGAACTGCCTTCTCCCGCACCGGTCAATTGAACGCGACGGGTAAAATTCAGCTTTTGGTATTTGATAGCATCCGGATTGGTGATAATCACCGAACTGACACCAGTATCCAAAATAAAGTGTAGCGTGTCTGAGTCATTAACGTGTACAGGAACGATAATGAGATTGGCGTGCATTTGAAAGGGAATACGGGTAAACTTAGAATTTCCCAATAAGAAAAACCCAAATTTGTCGTCTTTCTTTGGGCTTTTTTGGGCCGTTAGGAAAAAAGGCAAACAACACAAAAAAGTCAATTTGAGATACCATCGTGTCATAGCCGTGCCAAAAATAATGTATGGCTGTTAGTAAATATAGTCTTATTTCTTAGAAAAACAAAAAATATCCCTAAAAAAGTGCCGTTTTGAATTAATATATTCTTGCTAACTTCGCAAGGCCTAAGAGGCTTTCGGCCGATTTAGTACTGATAATTTTGTGGATTCTTTACAAGCAGTAGAATTTAGTTACTAAAATACAAAAACCGAAATAAAATTAACCCTCAATTCACTTAAAATTCCCAATTCGATGAGAAAAAAAATTGTAGCCGGTAACTGGAAAATGAACAAAACGGTAGAGGAAGCGCTAATTCTTACCTCTGAAGTTGTAAATATGGTACGCGACGAAGTACGCGGTGACGTAGAAGTTGTCCTGTGTACACCTTATATTTACTTACCCGTTTTGCAAAAATATACCGACGAAGTAAGCCGCATTTCCTTGGGTGCGCAAAATTGTCATCAAAAGGCATCCGGCGCATACACGGGTGAAATTTCAGCACCGATGCTGGCAGCCTTGAATATTCCTTACGTGATTATCGGTCACAGTGAGCGCCGTCAATATTTTGGAGAAACGGATGCACTTTTAGGCGAAAAAGTAAAAATATCACTTGCCAACGGCCTCAAGCCTATTTTTTGTTGCGGTGAATTGCTCGAAGAACGTCAAAATGAAGATTTCGTAGCGATTGTAAAAGCTCAAATTACCGCCGCATTGTTTGATTTATCTGCGGAAGATTTCGGTAAAGTCGTAATTGCCTACGAACCGGTTTGGGCGATTGGTACAGGCTTGACAGCTTCCTCTGAACAGGCTCAGGAAATGCATGCTGCCCTTCGTGCTCATATTGCCGGCCAGTATGGTGAACAAGTAGCCGATGATACAACTATTCTTTACGGAGGAAGCTGTAATGAAAAAAATGCAGATGAACTTTTTGCGTGTCCTGACGTAGATGGCGGATTGATTGGCGGTGCTTCGCTCAAGTCGCGTGAGTTTACTAATATCATAAAATCTCGGATGTAGATTTTTTTTAGACACGGAGAAACGCGGTGACTTACTTATCAGTACCTTCGTTGCTCCGTGTTTTTAAAATAATCATCTTCTACTTATGAAATCCTTATCCCTTTCCTTAGTTGCTCTTTTAGTTCTGTTAGGTTGTCAACGCCCCGCCTCAAAGCTACTGAGTGGCGGAACTATCGTAAAAGAAGGACTGATTGATTGTTTTCAGCCAGGGCTTCAGGCAGGAGGGCGAGAATTATGGTGTGAAGCATCGGCTGTGTTGTCTGATGGGAGAAATCTTCTATTTGCCAACGATAAGGATATGCCCGATGCTGACGCTGCGGTATTTTATTGGGCGTATTCAGAAAGTAATATGTGGGGCAAGAAACCTGTCTATCTTACCCAAAGTCTCTTCAAAACAGGTCAGAAATACGAGGATTTCGCAATGACTCCCGACCGTAAACATGCTTTTCTGACTACCGGCTTTGATCGCATAAAAGAAGGAAGTAATGAATGGGATGGTTATAACACATTACTTTACTGGCCCGTGACAGACAATCCTCAAAAAATTCAACCAAAGGCTGTTCACCTGAAAGCAGGAGAAAAGTTTTCGATGGGACTAAGGGTGGCTCTCTCTCAGGCATTACTCTCCCCCGAATTTCCTCAGGGAATGCCTTACTTTAAAGTGGAAGGTTTTGCAGCAACTGAGACCAAACTTTATTTTGGAATTCGGGAAGAAGGCAAGAAGTACGACGATTTTAAATACAAAGCCAAGATACTGACGGCTTCTTACCATTTTGAAGGTGACTCACTTGTATTGAGCAATGATTTTCAAACATTAGCCGACATTGATATTCAATCCCTTCAACCCAATTTACCTAAATCATTGGCTCTTTCCTGTATCGAATACGATGCTGAACGTAAGATTTTCTGGATATTGACATCCATAGAAAGTGAAACTCAGGGCAACAGTGCTTATCTGTGGTGGGCTTCGGAAGAGGAGTTGAAAAAAGACAAACTTAATTTGGTTACAAACTATACAACGGGACAGCCGTTAAAATTTACGCATAAAGCAGAAGACTTAACCTCCATCGGTAACAACCGCTTGTTTGTGATTCACGATGACGACCGCAACCGTACGAAAGTCGGCAATCAAACCCGACAACCTCATCAGGCAGCCTATTCAATCGTAGAGTTTTGATTCGCTTTAGTTTGAATAAAATCGCAGGTTGTTTGACTCTCTAAAAACGGGGTTTCACTCCCTCATAAACCAATTCTATCGGAATTCGGTTGGGTAACTCCCGGCCGCATTTTATTTTTGATATATCAATCAGTAGCTCATACACTTTAAGAAACCAAAACCTTTCAAAAACAATGGAAACTCAACGCGACCCTCAACTTTGGAGAATGGCAAAAGCCAGAGCCGGATTTAAAAGTCACCTCTACGTTTATTTGATTGTCAATGCAGGATTATGGACTCTTTGGGTCATAGGGGTTGCATTTAACAAAGGTACCGATTATCCATGGCCAATATGGACCACCTTTGGATGGGGTATCGGGTTGGCATCTCATTATTTTAGTGTTTATGCAATCAATGAGAAGCAATTGGCAGAGCGCGAATATCAAAAATTAGTAAACAGGCAGTAGATTAGCCTCCTATAATTACCTATAACTCTCTAAATCTTACAAGCAATGAATCCTTCACGCGATGATAAATTATGGAAAATTGCGCAGCGACGTGCTCATTTCCAACGCGATTTAATGTCTTACTTTTTTGTAAATGCCGTTTTGATTGCTATTTGGTATTTTACAAGCGGTTCACTCAATCACTTTTGGCCGGGGTGGGTGTTGATATTTTTTGGGATAGGAATAGCCATGCAATACTATCGGGCTTACATCAGACCTGACGAAAGCGATTTGACTGAAAAAGAATATCAAAAATTAGTGGATGAACAAAAAAGGGCAGGTTAGTACCTGCCCCAAAGTGATAAGTGGATGGCTTTAAAGCCATCCACTTGTTTAAAGTCAATTGTTTTCAATTACTTTCTCTACTACGTACGCTTGAGTTCCCAGCCATTTTGCTTCTTGGCCCAATTGAGAAATCACGACGGTAAGATTATTTCTAAAATCGGTGAGACAGTATTTGTTGATAGCCTGTTCGATAGGATTAGTAATAAAAGCACCTGCTTTTGCCACAATACCATCTACAATAATTATCTCCGGATTGAACAGATGAATGGCAATGGAAAGTCCTTTGCCGAGTTCCATTCCTATTTCGTGTAAAATGTCAATGGCAAAAGAATCGCCCTGCCAAGCAGCTTCAATGATGGTTTCGGCATCTATTTTGTCCATTTCAATCGCCGAAAGCCTTGAAATACGCCCTTCTGCCAACCCTTTTTTAATACGACGAATAAGAGACGCTGCCGAAGTAATGGTATCCAAACAACCCACCTTTCCGCAATGACACAACTCGCCGTTGGGTACTACCTGAATATGACCCAACTCGCCCGCAAATCCGGAAGCACCCTGAAATACTTCTCCGTTTAAAATTACACCCAGACCAACCCCCCAATCAATATAAATTGCCAATACGTGATCTTTGCCCTGCGCCAACCCGAAACGGTGTTCGCCTAACGTTGTGGCTTTGGTATCATTGATAACATAGACTGGAAATTTAAAGTAACGCTCCAGCGTACCCCCAAAGGAATTTTCGCTCTGGTTGAGGCTCCGATAGGTAAAATTGTACCCTTTTCGGGCATCTACCAATCCGGCTACCGAGACTCCCATGGCCATAAAGTCGTCGTAACGAATATTGGATTCTTTCAAAACTTCTTCTGTTACTTCAATAAGCTCGTTCAAAAAACGAGGAGTATCTTCCAATCGTAAATTAAAATCACGTCTTAAAACAACCTCATTTTTCAGGTTCATGATTAGTACTTTTGTGTCGTGCGTGCTGACATCCAGTACGATAACATAATAGCGTTCTGTGCTCAAACTAAACAGGACAGGCTTACGTCCCTGTTTCGTAATCCCCGTTCCAATGGGCACAATCCATTTCTCCTCCACCATTTCTTCCATGATACTGGTTACGGATGGAACACTGCTATGGATAACGCGCGCCAATTCGGCGATAGAAGAGGTGCCAGAGCGATAAAGCTCGATAAGAATACGACGACGGTGTTGACTTTTCTTATAGTCAACTACTGAAGTTCTGGGAAAAATATCAACCTCGGATGATGTAGTAGGATCAAACATACTCTAAATAAGATAAACAGGCCGCTAAATTACTTTAAATTATGCCTATAAATGCAATATTAATTTATTTTACTAATCGACGCCATATAAAATTATTTTTTTATTAATTTTGTTTGAGATTGTTAAATTTCTTTCTATAATTGTAAAATATTTCTACATCTATACTAAAAATTAGCGCTCGTTAACACACATTCCTAATTTTTTTATCAATCTTCAAACAATCTTCTTTAACTATGAAAAAAATGCTACTTATGCTTATTGTTATTATGGCAATAATAAGCGACCCTGTGTTTGCTCAAACCATCACGGGTAAGGTAACCACAAAATCCGACGGGCAACCACTTCCCGGCGTGTCGGTCGTGGTAAAAGGTACCGGAGTAGGTACTACAACCGATGGGAATGGAAAATTCAGTATTGCAACTTCATCGAAAGGCGTACTTGTTTTCTCTTATATTGGCTTCAAAAGTCAGGAAATTGCCGTTGGTAACCGCTCTTCTATAGATATAAGCATGGAAGAAGATGCCTCGCAATTGCAGGAAGTTGTAGTGACCGCACTCGGAATTGGTAGAGAGCAACGCGGCTTGGGGTATGCTACCTCCACTATTAAAAATGACGCGCTTGTAAAAACCGCCTCTCCCAACTTTGCAAATGCACTCTATGGCAAAGCTCCGGGCGTAATGATTAATACCACACCAGGTGGAGCAACCAGCGGTGTGAGTATAAGCATCCGTGGATTTAGTTCTATTACTGGTAATACGCAGCCACTTATCGTTTTAGATGGGATTCCTATCCGCAATGGTGAAGCCAGAAATACCAATTACTGGGGCGACCAGCGTATCCGTGGTAATGGACTATTAGACATAAACCCTGCTGATATTGAGAATATTTCAGTACTTAAGGGAGCTTCTGCAGCAGCACTGTATGGCTCCGAAGCAGTAAACGGTGTTTTGTTAATAACCACTAAGAGCGGAAAGGGTAAAAAAGGGTTGGGCGTTGATTTCAGCGCAAGCTACAATGCAGACAGGATAGCATATCTTCCTCGTTACCAAAATGTTAGAGGGCCAGGCTACCCGCTAAACTATAACAATGGCGGGCAAGATGCCAATGGTTTTATCTCTTATGACACCAACGGTGATGGCGTTAAAGAAACACGAGGACTGCTTGGGGCTACTGTCAACTTTGGGCCAAAATTTGACGGGCAGCCTATTATGTCGTGGGATGGCGTGATAAGACCTTATTCTCCTTCCAACAACAGCTATGGTAATTTATTCCAAAACACCTCCAGTTCCAACATCAACTTAGCAGTTTCCAAGGTTTCGGACAATTCTAATGTTCGCTTTTCTTTTACTCGCCAAGACAATGGAATGATAAGCTATGGTGCCAAAAACACTAAAAACATTGCCAACCTTAACGCCAGTTTTAATCCCCATAAGAGACTAAAAACGGATTTAATGGTCAATTTTATCAATCAATATACCCATAACCGTCCATTTATGGTGGATCGTATGATCAACAACTTTACGGGTATGATGGATCGTTTTGAGTCGGCTGACTGGTACAATACCAGGTACCAAACGAGTCTTGGATACAGATTTGTCAATGGAGCGGGTACTCAGAGCTTAACGCCAAACGAAAACATTCGATACAATGGTTTCAAAGCGGATATTGCAGATTATGTATGGAATGTACGCAAAAATGAGTCTGACGAGTATAGCAACCGTGTTATTGCCAGTATTACCCAACACTGGGATATCGTCAGTGGCTTAAATCTAAGAGGACGTATTGCTACCGACTTGACATCGGAACGTATCGAAAACAAAAACTACAGTGCAGTACCATTGGCATTTGGATACAGCGGCGGTTTTGGGATGAGCAACAATTTGTACAATAGTGTATATGGTGATTTGCTTTTGACCTATTCCAAAAAACTGAATGAAGACATGTCGTTTTCTGTATTGGGTGGATATACTGCCAATAGCGCTCTAAATACGACTTTAAGTCGTGGTACCAACGGTGGCTTGAGTACAGAAAATTTCTTTGATGTCGCCGCATCAGTCAATGTGGCTGGTGGTGGACAAAGCCGTAATCGCTTTATCAGAGATGCTTATTTGGGAACGGTGAATTTCGACTATAAGAATATCGTATTTGTTGAAGGAACAATCCGTAGAGACCGTACTTCTACTTTAGCAAAAGGAAGTAATACATTTGTCTATCCGTCGGTCAATGCAAGTTTTGTATTCTCGGATGCCTTTCGTCTGCCTTCTTTCTTTAGCTTTGGTAAGCTCCGTGCTTCTTACGGTGTGGTGGGCAACTATCCGGGTATTTATGCTGCAAACGTAGCCTACAACCAAGGTACACTTGGTGTTCAGCAGACAGGTGGAAGCTCCGTATTATTTACAAATCTCGGAGCAACCTATGGCAATGACCTGATTCGTCCAGAGCAAAAGCGTGAAATCGAATTTGGTATTAATACCAAATTTTTCAACAATCGTTTAGGATTGGATATTTCTTACTACAATGCACAGATTGTGGATCAAATACTTCCGTTGTCCATTGCCTCAACTACTGGTGCCAGAGCAATTCTTGCCAACATTGGTACTTTAAGAAACCAAGGATTAGAAATTGCACTTAACGCCACGCCAATCAGAGGAAAATCTGCTACTGATTTGAACTGGGATATCACTTTGAACCTTGCTAAGAATGTAAATAAAGTTGAAAAACTGGCGAACAATTCTACCGAACTTTTACATGCCGATTACGACGGTAATGCAGCCCAGCTAAGGTCTGTTGTCGGCCAACCCATGGGTGATATTTATGCACATGGAATCCTGCAAAAAGATGGCAAAAATGTGGTAGGTCCCAGCGGCTTGTACCAACTTGACCCAGCTTGGAAGAAAGTGGGTAATGCCATGCCAAAAATTGTGGGCGGTTTTATCAACAGTTTTAATTACAAAAACTTCAGTCTTGAAGCAGTCGTTGACTTCCGAATAGGTGGAAGTATTATGCCAACTGGTATCAACTGGATGACTTCCAGAGGTTTGACAGAGCAAAGCTTAACCAACATGGATGCCGAACGTGGTGGACTAAGGTACTATGTTGATAATGGAAAAGGAATTCCCACTACTGGAACAGCAGGACCTGCTGGACAACCCGTATATAATGATGGTATGTTAATGGATGGCGTGCTGGCAAACGGAGAGAAAAACACCAATATTATATCACAAGCTGTCTATTATAACAGTACCTACAACTGGGGAGGACCTCAGTATAGCAGCTCTCGTTATGAACTATACGTAGTGGATAATACCTACGCAAAAATGAGAGAGCTTTCGTTCGGCTATACTTTGCCTTCGTCTATTGCCTCTAAAATTGGCGCACAAAGCCTGACATTGTCTGTATTCGGCCGTAACCTGTTCTTCTTCTACAGAACCATCAAAGATTTGGATGCAGAGCAAACCAATGCGGGTACTCGTTGGACAGACAACGTCAACAATGCAGGAAACAACCCATCGTTCCGTACAACAGGTGTCATGTTAAGAGCCAGTTTTTAATTTTAAATGAACAAGAAAATGAAAAAAATATCATCCATTTTGTTAGCAGGGCTCCTATTATTTGCGATGTCTTGCAAAGAATCTGAATTTATTGAGGCGTATCCAGATCCATCCAAGCTTGCAACGTCGACCATTGAAAAGCAATTCACGGGTTTCTTGCAATCAAACAGAGACTATGTTCTTCCGGGCTATCGTTTATACTTTGTTACGCTCCGCACCACAATCAACCACTATGTGCAAACCACAGGTTGGGTAAACGGCGAAGGACAATACGTTCCAGGTTCATCTGGTGTGGAAGACGTATGGTTCAATTATTATGGTACGCTGGCTCAGTATCGTGAGCTACAAAAAATATATGCGCAAAGACCCGCAGAAGAGCAAAAGGAAAAGAAAATTTTTATGCTTGCAGCTACGGTCTATTTGTACGATTATACCCAAAAGCTAATTGATTTGCATGGCGCCATACCTTTCAAAGAAGCAGGGCTACTCAGCGCAAACGGGGGAGATTATGCCGGCTCATTGCCAAAGTTTGATTCTCCACAGGAACTTTATACCATGATGTTGGACGATTTGAAAAGCATTGCTACGGAGTTGAACGGAATCACGCTAACCGCAGGTTATCAAAAATCATTTACAATTCAGGATTTTGTAAACTACGGGGATATTAATGCTTGGAAACGCTATGCCAATTCGCTTCGCTTGCGTATGCTAAACAGGGTTTCTGATGTAGAAAGTCTTAAAGCTCGTGCCAACTCGGAGATAGCGGAGATATTGGGTGCTGCTACTACCTACCCTATCGTAGAAACGAATGCACAAAATATTCAGATGAATGTTTTTGACCTGAATACACCCATCAATTCCACAGGTCTGAGAAGTGCACTTGAGTCAGGAGCCACTTGGTATATAAACTTTGCGGGCAAAAAAATCATTGACCACATGAAAGCCAATAGTGACCCTCGTTTACCTGTTATTTTCCAGCCAGGAAACAATGCCAAAGGAGAATATATAGGTATTGATCCTATGGCAAATACAAATGTTCAAACGGCTTTGGCAAATGACGGAATGGCCGCAGTTTATAATCGTGTCACCTTCAGTGGGAATAACTTTTTTCCAGGTGTATTAATTAATGCTGCCCAAGTAAATTTAATAAAAGCTGAATACTATTTGAGAACTGGTAACGATGCAAAGGCTCAAACTGCTTACGAAACAGCCATTGAGCAATCGGTTACGTTTTACAATAAAATATTGTCACAAAGCAATAATATTGTGGGGGAGAAAAACATCCCAGTTCCTGCAACTGCTGCTCAAATCACCGCCTACATTGCAAAAGATGGTGTAAATTGGGCCAAAGCAGGAACGGCTGCCAATAAGTTGGCTTTGATTGCTGACCAAAAATGGCTTCACTATAACATTACTCAGGCGTTTGAAAACTGGTCTGATGTGAGAAGACTTGATATGCCTAAGTTTAGTTTTGTGCCAGACAACTCAAACAATCAAACGTTACCACCATCTCGTTGGACAATCCCGGACAATGAAATCACCTATAATTCCAACTATTCGGCGATTAAGGATCAAGATAAGCTTACTAACAAGATTTTTTGGGATGTTAAATAGTATTTTGGCTTAAATACGGAGTAAACCTCATTAAAAATACAACGTTAGAGTTGAACTTTGGTAAGTAGTTATAAATTCCGAGATAGATTTATCTCGGAATTTTTTTCTTTGTGAGCATAAAAAATAAACATGATGTCGTCCATTCAAACCGGGTTTCTTGCGGCTCTTTCCCTTTGGGTACTGTCTTTTTCTTTCAAAAAGGAAAAGAGCGAAATCGGTAGCGTCAAATCCATCCATGGAAATTATGCGTTGGACTCAACCTCATCAGGAAAACAATTGGCTCAGAAATATTGCCAAAGCTGTCATCTGTTTCCTGAGCCTTCTCTGTTGGATAAAAAAACGTGGGTCGGCAGTGTGTTGCCCAATATGGGTTTACGATTGGGTTTAAAAGAGGCAGGCAGAAATCCATACGCTGACTTAGCGGCTGAAGATGAAAAAATACTGCGCCAACTGGGCGTATATCCCGAAACGGCGCAGCTTTCTACGGAAGAATGGACTAAAATTGTCAACTACTACGAAAAAGAAGCACCTGAAATCCCTCTTTTACAAAAACCTCACCCTTCAATCTCCAACTCGCTTCCTCAATTTAAGGCAACCACAATCACAATCGGTGATAAACCCGTCCCTAAAACGACGTTGTTGAAATACGACAACGCAACCTCACTGCTTTACGTGGGTGATGCTCAGAATGAATTATACGTGGTGGACAGTGCCTTTCAAATGAAAGCTTTGTGGAACGTCGACAGTCCGCCGTCGGATATTTACTTTCCGAAAAATGCGAAGCCACGATTGCTTACCATCGGCACCTTTAATCCTTCTGACCAAAAACTCGGAAAAATCATTTCCCTGGACACTTCTGCCACCGAAACTGCCGTTTACTTTGATTCGCTGCCAAGACCCGTTCAGTTTGCCTCCGCTGACCTTACGTTGGATGGAAAGGAAGATTTGATTGTTTGCGGGTTTGGCAACAATACCGGAAAACTGTTTTGGTATGATGATTTTTCTTCAGCAAAAGAACACATTTTGAAAGCCTTACCCGGCGCGAGACGAGTGGAAGTCAGGGATTTTAACAAGGACAAAAAACCTGATTTAATGGTCTTAATGGCTCAGGTTCACGAAGAAGTATCCATCTTTTATAATCAGGGAAACGGGAATTTTAAGGAAAAAACGGTACTGAAATTTCCACCGGTCTATGGCGTCAGCTATTTTGAATTGGTGGATTTTAATAAAGACGGGTTTCAGGATATTCTTTTAACCAACGGCGACAATTGGGATTATTCCGCTGTGCAAAAAAACTACCATGGCATACGTATCTATCTCAACGACGGTAATGACAATTTCAAGGAAGCTTGGTTTTATCCGCTTAACGGAACGAGTAAAGCCATGGCACGGGATTTTGATAACGACGGAGATTTGGACATTGCCGCGATTTCTTTCTACGACGATTTGGAACATCCCGAGCAGGGATTTGTCTATTTTTCCAACCAAGGAAACCTGAATTTTGAAGCATTTTCTACCCCCGAAGCCGCATCTGGCAAATGGCTGACCATGGAAGCGGGCGACTTTGACCACGACGGCGATATTGACATTGTACTCGGTTCGTATTTTCAAAACGTGGGCGAACTGACAAAGTTAGTTTTTAAAGGTGTTACTTCCTTCCCACAATTGTTGGTGCTTACGAACTGGAAAAAATAAAAGGTGCCGTATTAAGAGCCACTATTGCCTCCCTTAACTCCTGTCTCTCAATTAATTAACTCCCAATTCCTATCCTCTGAAAATAAATACTTGTTTTTTATTAACTTATTTTACAATTTTGTAACTGTGAAATAAGTTATATAACTAAAATAAACGTTTTGCTTGAATTATGGAAGCATTAACAAAAGCGGAAGAAAAAATCATGCAAATCCTTTGGGATTTGAAAAGAGGAGTCGTTAGGGATATAATCGAAAAAATGCCAGACCCAAAGCCCCCTTACAATACAGTCTCATCTTTGATTCGAATTCTGGAAAAAAAAGAATTTGTAGGGTATAAGGCATACGGAAAAACCCACGAGTACTTTCCAAAGATTTCAAAAATGGCCTATCGAAAATTTACTTTTACCAATTTTCTAACCAATTATTTTGAGGGCTCTCCCGAGAATGTGTTATCGTTTATGGTAAAAGAAAAAAAACTTAGCCAAGATGATATACAAAAGATTGTAGAAATGCTAAATAAGGACACAGCTAATGATAATCCTCCTGCCAATGCTAACTAATTTCTTTATTTATCTGGCTGAATCGACGACTTGTTTGCTCTTATTTGCGCTCATTTACAGCTTGTTCCTGAGTAAAACCACTTATTTCCAATGGAATCGTTGGTATCTGCTAAGCAGCGTATTTTTAGCACTCATTATTCCGCTTACTCCTTCACCATTTTGGTTGTATGACAATCAGAAGGAGATAATCAATGCATTTCATTGGAACCTCAGCCCTGCTGTTTGGCAAACAAAAGGTCAGTTGTCTTTACCAAGTCAACTTTTTGAAAAAACGCAGGACCCAGACCAACTGATTTTTCTATTGGGGGCGATTTATACCTCGGGATTTATATATAAGCTATGGTCTTTTATCAAAAATTTACGAGTGGTTATCGGGCTCATTCAGCAAAGTGAAAAAACACAGCAGGAATCCTATTTTTCCGTTTACACCCAAACCACAATGCCTACTTTTTCATTTATGCGCCACATTTTTCTTGAGGATGTGATGACTCAATTAAAACAGGAAGAATTACTGCAGGTGATTCATCATGAACAGGTTCATGTGAGACAAAGACATACCCTTGATTTGCTTTTATTGGAAATTGTTGGAATTATTTTCTGGTTTAATCCTGTGATAAATTACCTCAAAAAATCAGTCAAGTTGGTACATGAATATTTAGTAGATGCAGAGGTTGTAAGGCATCAAGACTTAAAACAATACAGCCATTTACTTCTCAAATTAGCCCTTCAACAAACTAATTTCCCTATTGCAAACGGAATCTCAAACAATCAAATTTTAAACCGAATCACTATGCTCACTCAACCTAAATCCGGCCAAATTCAAAAACTGCGCTTTTTAATGGCAATTCCCGCCTTAGCACTTACTATAGTTTCATGCTCTTTCTTAGGAGATGAAAATAAGACTTTACCAACTGTAGATGCAAAAGTTGAAACAAAAAACATAACGCCCGATAAAAAGCTACCCGTCCGAAAGATTACATGGGTTGGGAATAAGCTCTATACAAGCTCTGAATTGGACCAAGCTTTAGGAATCAAAAAAGGGGATAAGTATGATGAAAAAGATATTTATGCACTCATTGAAGCTTTTGGACTGGTCAGTGTCTCCAACTTATACATGGATAAAGGATATCTGTTCTACACATCAAACCTTAAATCAGAAATTGTAAATAACGAGATGGAGGTTGAGATTACAATTTTTGAGGGTGAAAAGGTTCTGATTAACGACCTTATTATAAAAGGGAATAACAAAGTATCAAAAGAGGAAATTATTAAGCAAATTGGCATTCAAAAGGGAGAATTGTTTAATCGTACAAAATTGATTAATGCCCAGCGTACTCTTTCTAAAATCGGCTATTTCAATCCTGACAAAATCGGTATTAATCCATTGCCTAAGCAAACGCCAAAAGGATGGATAGTTGACCTTGAATTTGTTGTTGAAGAAAAATAAATCTAAGAAAAAGTTGCCACTAATAAGTGTCGCCTTTTTCTTAGACGAAATTTAAATAGCTTTGTTGAAGTAAAAATATCAACTTTGACAAAGTTTCAAACTTTGTCAAAGTTCTATGCATCTACACATCCTGCCGCAACACCTCCAACGGAGAACGTGACAAAATGCCTAAGCTATTGACCAAACCAATGAAGACCGTAATAACGGCCACTACTAAAAATACCACAAAAACGGGAAGGAATTGAGGATTGAACGCCGTTTCAAAACTATAATGGGCCAACGCCCAACCGCCTGCTGTAGCTAACAAAATTCCCGTAGCGGCTGCCAAGGTTCCCAAGAAAAAGTATTCTAATGCGGTAATAATCAGAATCTGCCGACGGCTTGCTCCCAAGGTGCGTAACAGGACACTTTCTTGAATACGTTGGTACTTGGAAATCAGCACCGATGCAATCAAGACAATCAAACCCGTCAAAATACTGAAACCGGCCATAAAGCGAATGACAAAGCCGATTTTGGTAGAAATATCGTCCAAGACAGTGAGTATCAGCCCCAAATCTATGAGTGAAACATTAGGAAACTGCTGTACTACAGCCTGTTGAAACCGCGCCGAAGCTTCGTTGTTGGGTACGTGCGTGAGCAATACGTGAAATTGAGGCGCATCTTCCAGCACACCTTTCGGGAAAAGCACTAAAAAATTGGTTTGCACTCCTGCCCAATCCACATCTCGGTAACTTGCCACGACGGTCGTAAGCATGGTTCCCTGCACGTTAAAGGTGAGTGTATCACCGATTTTGATTGAATTTCGTTCCGCATAACCATCTTCCAAGGAAATCGGTACGGCAGCATTCAGGTCTTTGACTTCGCCCTTCCAAGTGCCTTTCACTACCTTTTCAGTCGAAATCAACGAGTCACGGAACGTCACCCGGTACTCCCGACTGAACAGCCCGCGCCATCTTTTGTTAGTGGTATCTTTGAGTGCTTCGGTAGAAGTTTGACCATTGAGTTGTTCCAAACGCATCGTTACAATGGGTACGGATTGTAAAACGGGCATTTTTTGCTGTTTTACTAAATTCATTACCCCCTGTTTTTGACCCGTTTGAATGTCAAACAAGACCATATTCGGTTGGTCACCGTCGGTGGAGAGTTTGATGCGGTCGAGCAAAATCGCCTGCACAAAAAGCAGGGTACAAATGAACATCGTTCCCAATCCGATAGACACCATCAAGATGGCGGTTTGGTTATTGGGGCGGTACAAATTGGCCAATCCCTGCCGACCCAAATATCCCCACGAAGTCGGGAAAAAACGGCGTACCAACCACATAAGCAGCGTAGCCATGCCCAACAACAGCAGAAAAGCGAACGTAACCCCCACCGTAAAAGCTACGGCTTCGGTCCATCGTTTCATTTGAAGCCACGTAAACCCAAACACAAAGAGCAAAATCAAAGCATAAATCAACCACTTGTAGGGGTCTTTGGTGATTTGAGCCTGTTCATACGATGCACGAAGTACGTTGAGGGGAGATATTTTGCGAATGGAAATCAGCGAAAGCAGTGCGAACAAATTAGAAATAATCAATCCCAATACAATGCCTTGTCCAATGGCTGAAAAAGAAAGGTCAGTTGCCAATTCAAAAGGTAAGAAATCTTTCAGAACAACGGGTAGAAACTGCTGAATCACAGCCCCTAAGACCGCACCCAGGATAGAGCCAATGAGCCCAATTCCCGAAATTTGAATCAAGTAAATCAAAAATGCCTGTCCGGCTTTTACGCCCAAACAGCGCAAAATGGCAATCGAATTGAGTTTTTCTTTAATGTAAATATGGATGGAACTTGCCACGCCCACGCAACCCAATAACAACGCAATGAACCCTACTAAACTCAAAAAACGAGTCAAATCCCGAAAGGAGCGACCGGTATCTTCTTTTTGGCTTTGAACTGTGCGGTAATTGTAGTCCTCAGCTTCCAAACGCGGCTCAATTTTCTTGACCAAAGGTTCCATTTGTGTTTTAGGGTCAAACTTAAAATAATACCGATAAACGATACGACTGCCTTTTTGCGCCAAATTCGTTTGCTTCAAATACGACAACGGAATATAGACCGAAGGTGCTACCGTGGCAGCAATGCCCGTTTGTCCTGGTGCTTTTTTTAGAATACCCGCAATCAAAAAGGTGACTTCGCCCACCTTTAGTGAATCACCTACTTTGGCTTGGTATTGCAACATCAGGGTTTGGTCTACCAATACCTCTTTTTTGGTGCGGAAGCTTTTGCCCGCCGTTGCCGGTTCGGTTTCCAACTCACCATAATAGGGGAAATCGCCTTCCAACGCCCGTATCTGCGCCAAACGTGTCCCGCTGTTTTTGGGGAAATAAATCATGGACGCAAAACTCAACTCCTTCGATTGCTGTCCTTTCAAGGAATCAATCAGACCGGTAATCTTCTTACTTGGCGGTTGATTGTCAGAGATTTCCAAATCGGCACCCAACAAGGAGGCGGCCTGTGTATCAATATTTTGCTGTAAATTATAGCCTAAGGAATAGATGGCAACCAGTGCTGCAATGCCTAATACGATGGAGGATATAAACAACAACAGCCGCGAATAGTTACGCCGACTGTCGCGCCAAGCCATTTTGAGTAACCAACTGAAATTTGTGTTCATATTGATATGGTTAAACCACTGAGGAGTGCGGAATACTTTCTGTAACTCTTTGTAAATCAGTGGTTGTTTTTATGCAGTAAGTGTATCCGAAAAAATCTTGCCGCCCTTGATTCGAATAATCCGTTGGGTTTTGGCGGCTAATTCTAAGTTGTGTGTCACCAAAATGAGCGTCGTTCCTGATTCTTTGTTCAAGTCAAACAGCAATTTTTCCACCATTACCCCGGTTTCGGCGTCGAGGTTTCCGGTAGGCTCGTCGGCAAAAAGGATTTGGGGTCGGTTGGAAAACGCCCGAGCCAACGAAACCCGTTGCTGTTCTCCCCCGCTCAATTGGGTAGGATAATGGTGCCCTCGGTCGGCCAAACCTACTTTGTCGAGCAAGTCCAATGCACCAGTACGCACATTTTTTTCACCTCGCAATTCCAACGGCACCATCACATTTTCGAGGGCCGTAAGGGTGGGCATGAGTTGAAAATTTTGAAAAATGAAACCAATGTGACGATTACGCACGTCGGCCAATTGGTCTTCGTTGAGGTCGTTGAGTCGAATGCCATTAAGTTCTACCTGCCCGCTCGAAGCGCGGTCCAAACCTGCACAAAGTCCGAGTAAGGTGGTTTTTCCACTTCCCGAAGGACCCACAATCGAAAGCGTAGAGCCTGCTTCGACCGAAAAATTGACATCATCCAGTACTTTTAAATCTCGATTTCCACTGCGATAAACCTTACCAACTTGGTGAAGATGAAGTATATTTGCCATAGTTAAACTTTTCTACAATTTTCAGAATGCGCACAAGGCCTGAGAGGAACAAAGCTTATGCTTATTTTCGTTAGTTTATTTTGTGTCAGCCTTTCAAACAAAATACAATATGCCTAAAATAGTTTCAGCGTACACACTTTATTTTTTGACAGTCCTGTTAGTGGCCTGCAATAGCAGCGAAAAAACAACTGCGGAGCAATCAAGTCCTGCGAAAGCCGAAGTGGCTCCCCCCGCAAAAAAGGTAAAAAACATTCTGTTCTTTGGCAACAGCCTCACCGCCGGTTATGGTTTGGAGCCTGCCGAAGCATTTCCTTCCCAAATCCAAAATCGCTTGGATTCGCTCAAATTGCCGTATAAAGTCGTAAACGGAGGATTAAGCGGCGAAACTACTTCGGGCGGCAACAGTCGCATTGACTGGGTGCTGAGAAATCCGGTCGACATTTTTATTTTGGAATTGGGCGGAAACGACGGGTTGCGCGGTATTCCTGTTACGGAAACCCGCAAAAACCTCCAAGCCATGATTGACAAGGTAAAAGCAAAATACCCGGAGGCAAAAATCATCTTGGCAGGAATGCAGGTTCCGCCAAGCATGGGCAAAAAATACGCGGATGAATTTCGCGTGATTTTCCTGGAATTGGCCAAGAAAAACAACGCAGCTCTTATCCCTTTTTTACTCGAAAACGTAGGCGGTGAAGTAAAAATGAATCAAAAAGACGGCATCCATCCCAACGCCATAGGAGCCAAAATTGTGGCTGAGAATGTGTGGAAAGTGTTGGAAGGAATGTTGGTGAATGAAGTGTAAGTGAAGGTAATTTATTCCTGCCACAGTGAAAAATTTTAAAAACAGGTAACTTTCGTAAATGCACCTTAAAATGAGTAATAAACGAAACTGCCCTTTATTAAACTTTCGTTTACACGGATGTTACCTGTAAGGCTAGGGGACAGTGCTAACTTTGAACATTTCATCTTTGAACTAAAAAACTATCTTTGCAAACAGACATAAACAAAGGAAAATTAAAAATATAAAATCAAATATGGCATCAAATCAATTTATTCAACTATCCGTTGCTGATCTTCATTTAGACCCAGAAAATCCAAGACTGCCAGAAAGGTTAAAAAACGCACCTGAAAAAGACGTTTTAAACTGGATGTTGTCCGATGCAACATTGGTTGACTTGATGGCTTCAATAGCTGAAAATGGCTTTTTTAACGGAGAGCCAATCCTGATTGTTGAAGAAGGAGGTAAACAAGTTGTAGTAGAAGGAAACAGACGACTTGCTTCTATTAAACTTTTGGCTAATCCTGGATTAGCAACAGAAAGTCCACGAACAATTCGAGCAATTTCAGAAACTGCAATTTTTAAAAATAATATCCCAACGGAAATTTGGGTTTACAAATGCATTGACAGAAATGAGGTTCAGAATTACTTAGGCTTTAGACATGTTTCGGGTGTAAAGCAATGGCCATTAATTTCTAAAGCTCGATACCTATATGATTTGTTTATAAAGAAAAACAGATTTGAGTATGAAGTATACAAAGAGATAGCTAGAGAGATTGGGAGTAAAGGTAACTATATAAGAAAACTTTTAATCGGCTACCAAGCTTTTCAAATAGTAAGAACAAGAAACTGGTTTGGAATGGGGGAGTATTTAAATGAAGAGTCATTTGATTTATCTCTCATTTCAGATGTTCTAAATGGACAATCCGTTGTTGCCGAGTATGCAGGGATTGATGTAAATAGTGAGAAACCATTTGCAAATATTAAGCATGAAAATTTTGAACAACTAACTAAGTGGTTATATCAAATTACAGAAACAGGAAGAACAAGAATTGGCGACAATAGAAATCTTAGATTACTCAACAAAATTCTTCAAAATGAAGAAGCGAAAAAAGCATTTATTGAAGATGGGAAATCTATTACAGAAGCAGCCGAGCTTACTGATTTATCTGATGAAAATATTAGATTTTATCTTGGTGAAGCAATTTCTAATTTGAATGAAGCACAAAAGTTAATTCATAAAGCAAAAGCACCAACTAAAAAAGACGAAGACCTATTAGAAGAAATAACCAATTCAGTAGATGTTATTGCTTCTCACATCAGAAAAACAATAAGAAAAAATAAATTTAAGAACCAAAATAACGAAGAATAATATGCCCTACTTAGATATAAGCAAAATTGAATTGCCTAAGCAGGAAACAGATTACAATGTTTGGGCTGATTACATTGAATTACTTACTATGCTTCACCCTGACAGAAAGCTTAGCGTTGAAGCGATAAAAGATAGATTGTTAGATGAAAACGATGATGATGCAAAAAAAGCATTGCGTCAGATAAATGCAATGGGGAAGATAGTCATCACACCAAGCATTGATAGGATTGCAGATGACCAATTTGAAGACGACACAGACCCCGAAGATGAACAAAGAATAAAGACTGCAATCATTGGTGTAATTGATTACATGAAGTGCAGAAAAACAATTGCAAGCAATTATTACCCTTTTAAAATTGACAATAAATATTCTGTTTCCTTAAAAGGCGGATTGACTGACAAAAATAAAATTTATATCATTTTACTAATATCATCGTTGATTCGAGTGATTACCCGAGAAGGTGGATTTTCTTACAGAATAACTCATAGGTTTGAAAGTTTGTGTGAACACCCATTTGGTTTATTAATTCCGACAATTTCTAAAAAAGAATTTTTTGGAGCAGGTGGTTCTACGAACGAAACTGGACAACCAACTGGACAACTATTTTTTGATAAAGTAAGTGCTTTGTCAAAAAGTTTAAGGCTTCATTTACATCCAGATTTCACTCAAAATGCCGCTGGTGTTCATAATGTTGGCGATGGTGGTTTGGATTGGGTTGCTTGGGTTTCGTTTGCAGACAATCTTCACATGCTTCCAACCTATTTTGCTCAATGTGCTTGTGGAAATGATTGGGAGGATAAATTGTTTGATGCTAATAAATCTAAGTGGGGACAATTTATTTTGTTTGGCTACGATTATCAATTATTTCATTTTATTCCAAAGTCATTTCGTGAATTGGACAATAAATGGTTAAATAATATCAAACTTCATTCAGCCGTTCTTATTGACAGGTTTAGAATAATTGAATTGCTTGAAAAAAGTGATAAAGAAAATGATGTAGTTGCACTATATGAAGATTTATTAACGGAATTAGAAACTGCGAAAGTTGACTTCAATTAAGACAATGGAGAACCCGCTGATAAACTCATAATGAATAGAAGCCCAGCAGGTAACAGCACATTTGCAATAGGCGGGGTTTCGTGCTCCGCAGACAGTTTTGTGGTAGCCGAAAGTTTTGTGCACTACATCAACATTAGTGATAGAAATCCCGCCCATCGCCCATCTGCAAACCGCCCATCGCAGAAACCTTAAAACCCACTAAATGCAAACTCAATCGTATTATCAAAAAGCCATCAAGTTTGCTGCTTTAAAGCATGTGGAGCAAAATCAACTTGTTCCTGGCACAAAACTGCCGTATGTGGTACACTTGAGTAATGTGGCGATGGAAATTTTAATTGCTGCGCAAAATTCTACCGATTTCGATGTCGATTTTGCCGTTCAGGTGGCGCTTTTGCATGATACGTTGGAAGATACCACCACTACGTTGGAGGAGCTTTCCGAGGCATTTGGGCCAACGATTGCCGAAGGAGTTTTGGCTCTGACAAAAAATGGAGATTTGCCTAAATCGGAACAGATGGGGGATAGCCTGAATCGAATCAGGAAACAGCAAAAAGAAATTTGGGCCGTGAAATTAGCGGATAGAATTACGAATTTGCAAATCCCTCCTCAACATTGGGACACGGCAAAGAAAATAGCGTATCAAAAAGAGGCCATCCTCATTTTAGAAGAATTAAAAGGCGGTAATGCGTTTCTTGAAAACAGATTACGGTTGAAAATAGCAGAATACGAAAAGTACCTTCAAACGTAGTCGATTCAATTTGTTTAAAATTAGGTGCCACACCACGTTCAACTTATGGAAATTACAACCCAAATTCAATGGCTTTTTCTGTTGGCCTTGCCCATTGCCTGCGTAGCCTGGACAGTTACACACGAAGAAATCTTTCGTGAACCAAGGGAATACTGCATAAACCGAAGTCAGAAGGATACGGCGCTACTGAAACGAAAATTCTTTTATCTTTTTACCTGCGAGTATTGCTTTAGCCACTATATCACCCTCTTTTTCCTTTTTTTGACCGGTTTTAAATTGCTGTTGAATGATTGGCGCGGCTACGTAATTGCAGGCTTTGCTTTAATTTGGATAGCCAATCTCTATATGAATGTGTATGCCCTGATTCGCCAGGCGATTAAAAAAGAAATCACCGAGATTAAAGTATTAGAGAAAAAAACGGAGGAGTAGTTGGAGTAAAATAAACGGATACTATTTCAGTATCTTTGTATTTGACATAAAAAATTGATAATGAGTAAAAAACTAATTCGTTTTGATTGGGCAGTCAAAAGACTTCTTCGCAACAAAGCCAACTTCGTGGTGTTAGAAGGATTTTTGAGTGAACTTCTTTTTGATACTATTCGCATTAAGGAAATCTTAGAAAGCGAGTCGAACCAAGAAAATGATGACGACAAGTTTAACAGAGTGGATATTCTAACCGAAAACTCTAAAAACGAGCTCATTATAGTTGAGATTCAAAATACTTACGAGATAGACTACTTTCATCGAATGAATTTTGGGACCTCCAAAGCCGTTGCTGAAAATCTATCTTTAGATACTCCCTATTCGCAAGTAAAGAAAGTGATTTCGGTGAACATCGTATATTTCGATTTAGGTCAAGGAAAAGACTATATTTATAAAGGTGGCGTTCAGTTTGAGGGACTTCACAAAAAAGATATTTTACAACTTTCATCCCGTCAAAAAGAAACCTTTCAGAAAGAAAAGGTCTCGGATATTTTCCCTGAATACTATATTATCAAAGTCAATAAGTTCAACGACAAGGCGAAAGATACACTTGATGAATGGGTGTATTTTTTTAAGAATTCCGAAGTGAAAGATGAATTTAAGGCCAAAGGCTTAAAAGAAGCCCAAGAAGTATTGGACATTATGAGGCTCAATAAAGAGCAACAGTACGGCTACAATCGGTATTTGGATTACCTCCATCTAAAAGCCAGCGAAGCGTTATCTATGCGAGAAGAAGCTGAGTATAAAGTGAAAGAAAATTTAAAACTTGAAATCACTAAAAAGTTAATCGACTTGGGGTCAGAGGATTCTTTTATTGTGGAAGCTACGGGATTGACTTTGCAGCAGATAGGGGAGTTGAGGAGAAAATAACTTTCCATAAATAAGCCGTTGGCGAAAAACACCAACGGCAGCAAATGATATAAAAAACTTCGCATTATACTCCCGTATAACTGAACGGTGAAATGGCTCTCAGTTCTTCTTTAATTTCGTCCGAAACGTCTAAGCCATCAATGAATTCAGCAATGGCGTGTGAAGTGATTTTTTCGTTTTTGCGGGTGAGATTTTTAAGGGCTTCGTAAGGTTGGGGATAGGCTTCGCGGCGTAAAACGGTCTGAATCGCTTCGGCTACCACAGCCCAGTTGTTTTCCAAATCCGCGTAAAAAGCACGCTCGTTCAGTTCCAATTTACCCAACCCACGCATCAAAGCTTTTAAGGCAATGACGGTATGCGCTAACGGAACGCCTAAGTTTCGGAGTACGGTAGAATCGGTCAAATCGCGTTGAAGACGTGAAATCGGAAGTTTGGCCGATAAATGTTCAAAAACGGCGTTGGCAATTCCCAAATTCCCTTCCGAATTTTCAAAATCAATCGGATTTACTTTGTGCGGCATGGCCGACGAACCAATTTCTCCCGCTTTGATTTTTTGTTTGAAATACTCCATCGAAACGTATGTCCAAATGTCACGGTCGAGGTCTATCAAGATGGTATTCAGGCGTTTAAATGTGTCCATCAACGCCGCCATCATATCGTAGTGCTCAATCTGCGTCGTCAATTGACTCCGCGAAAGTCCGAGCAAATCATTCACAAAATGATTTCCAAAGTCAACCCAATTGATATCGGGATAGGCTACGTGATGCGCGTTGAAATTTCCCGTGGCTCCGCCAAATTTTGCCGCAAAAGGAACGGCTTTGAGCATTTCCAGCTGCTTTTCAAGGCGTTCGACAAATACCCCGAATTCTTTTCCCAAACGCGTTGGAGAAGCGGGTTGCCCGTGGGTACGCGCCAACATTGGAATGTGTTTCCATTCCTCGGCCAGTGCTTTTAATTTGGTAATTACTTCCTCAAACATCGGCACAATTTTAGCTTTCAGGGCATCTTTGAGCGATAAGGGAATGGAGGTATTGTTAATGTCCTGCGAAGTCAATCCAAAGTGAATAAATTCCAAAAACTCCCCTAAATTCTTGTCTTTCAGCTTCTCTTTGATGAAATATTCAACCGCTTTTACGTCGTGGTTCGTCACCGATTCAATCTCTTTGATCATCAACGCATCTGCCTGTGAGAACTCCCCGTACAAGGCCCGCAAATCAGCGTAAACGGTTTTGTCAAAGTCTTTCAATTGCGGCAAAGGCAACTCGCACAGGGCAATGAAATATTCTACTTCAATGAGGATGCGATAGCGAATCAGTCCGAATTCGGAAAAATAAGGAGCAAGATTTTCAACTTGACTACGGTAGCGTCCGTCTACGGGAGATATAGCTGTCAGGGAATTTAATTGCATAGCTTGGGTTCTAAAGCAACAAAGATACGCCGGGAATCGGAAAGATTTGGTAGAAAATCCCTGAAAATGCTTTTATAAACAGACTGTTTTCTATCCCTTTCTCTATGAAAATTGCCACCCTTCTTGCCGTATCAGCACTCGTTACTCTCATTATCAGCGCGCCTAACTTCATTGAAAGTAATGAAAGTTGGCCCGAATACAACGGGGATGGAGCTCGTAGCCATTATTCTGCCTTGACCCAAATCAATGCCCAAAATGTTTCGCAACTCAAAGTGGCCTGGACGTATGCTTCAGGAGGGGCAGATACTGTTTTTCATCGCACTCAAATGCAGTGCAATCCCATCATTGTAGACGGAATTTTGTACGGAGTGTCGGCCAATACGCAGGTATTTGCGTTGGATGCCGCTAATGGGAATCCCATCTGGAAATCGAAAATTACTGAAACCGAAGGCACTACGAGTCGGGGAGTAACGTATTGGAGAGAAGGACAGGAGAAAACCATTTTTATCGGAGCTGGTAAATGGTTGTACGCTTTTGATGCTTTGAGGGGAAAACCTGTAGCAACCTTTGGTCAAAATGGTCGAATTAATCTGAAAGAAGGACTCGAACGCCCGGGTGCGGATGAGTACGTGAGCGCCAACACGCCTAATGTGATTTACAAAAACCTGCTCATTGTGGGCGTTCGCGTTTCTGAAAGCGAAACAGCACTTTTGGGAGATATTCGGGCGTATGATGTCCGAACTGGTAAGAAGGTGTGGGCGTTTCATACCATTCCGCAAATGGGAGAGGTAGGCGCCAATACTTGGCCGGCCAATTCCCGTCAAAACATTGGAGGAGCCAATGCGTGGGCAGGCATGGCCATCGACCGCGAGCGCGGCATCGTGTATGCGCCCACGGGCTCGGCGGCGTTTGATTTTTTTGGTGGCAATCGCAAAGGTGATAATTTGTTTGCCAATTGCCTGTTGGCGTTGGATGCCAAAACGGGCAAACGCATCTGGCATTACCAATTGGTTCGTCACGATATTTGGGACCGCGACCCGCCTGCTCCGCCAAATTTGCTTACTGTCACCCATAAAGACCTCGACGGTCGGCCCCGAAAAGTGGATGCGGTGGCGCAAATCACGAAGCAAGGCTACATTTTTGTGTTTGACCGCGTGACGGGAAAACCGTTGTTCCCGATTGAAGATCGAAAATTTACGTATGATGGGGTAATAGGGGAGTATCCAGCCGCTTCGCAGCCCATTCCAGTCAAACCCACGTATTTTTCCCGGCAAAGTTTTACGGAAAAAGACCTGAATTCATTCGTAGCCGACCGTGATTCACTCGTTAGCTTGATTCGAAAAGCGAGAACGGGCAGCGCTTACATTCCCATTGGAAAAGAAACAACCATTTTCTTCCCGGGCACCGATGGCGGCGGACAATGGGGGGGCGCCGCAGCTGACCCCGAAGGAATTCTGTACGTTCCTTCCAAAGAAATTCCCGTTTATACTTCATTGGTTGCCAAAAAGCAGGAAACAAGAAGTCGATTTGTAACAGGGGCTCAATTGTACAAACAGAATTGTGCGGCCTGTCACGGAGAAGACCGACGCGGTAATCACGACGGTTCGTATCCGTCGTTGGTCAATATCAATAAACGACTAACTGCCGATGCTGTGGATAAACTCATTCCCAAAGGCCGTGCCATGATGCCGCCAATGACGCATCTTTCGACAGCGGAACGAAAAGCCATTGTTGATTTTGTTTTTCAGAAAGAGTCAGATACACAGGTAATTAGTTCTAAAAGCGGGGCGTTGCCGTATCAACATACTGGATATAATCGGTGGTACGATCGCAATGGATACCCCATCAGTCAGCCACCGTGGGGTACGTTGACGGCTACTGATTTGAATACCGGAGAACGACTTTGGCAAGTGCCGTTAGGTGAATATCCTGAATTGACCGCTAAAGGAGTTCCCATTACGGGAACTGATAACTACGGCGGGCCGCTCGTGACCGCAAGCGGTTTGTTGTTCATAGCCGCTACGCGTGACGAGAAGTTAAGGGTATTTGATAAAAAAACAGGGAATTTATTGTGGCAAATCCAACTTCCGGCAGCAGGCTATGCGTCTCCGAGCACGTATTCAATCGCAGGAAAGCAATATGTGGTAATTGCGTGCGGCGGGGGAAAGCTAAAAACTAAATCAGGGGATAAATACGTCGTATTTGCATTGCCGTAAGTTATTTTTGTATTTATTTGCGAACACGAATTGTCTTTTACATTTATAGTATAGTTAGTAAACTCAAACCTTTACACTCTAAACTTTAACCTCTACACTTAAATGACTCCTTCACCTTTTTTGGGCGAACTCCTCGGTACGCTTGTTTTAGTTTTGTTGGGCAACGGCGTAGTAGCCAATGTCGTTTTAAAGAACACCAAAGGCAATAATGGCGGCTGGATTGTCATTACGGCCGGTTGGGCATTTGCCGTAACCATTGGAATTTATGTTTCGAAAGCCTTCGGCGGTTATGATGCACACCTTAACCCAGCCGTGACGATTGGGTTGGCCGTAGCCCAAAATGAGTACAGTAAAGTAGTCAGTTACATCAGTGCTCAGATGATTGGGGCGTTTTTGGGGGCTACTTTAGTGTGGTTATATCATTTGCCGCAATATGCCCAAACGGAAGACAAAGGAGCCAAATTGGCTACGTTTGCCACCGACCCGGCTATTCGTGCTTCGGGTTCCAATTTTTTTAGTGAAGTTGTCGGAACCATCATTTTGTTGATGGGACTTAAAGGAATTGGCGCATTTACGACCGGCTTAGGGCCATTTGCCGTCGGAATTTTGGTGTGGTCGATTGGTTTATCCTTGGGAGGGACAACAGGCTATGCTATCAATCCCGCTCGCGATTTAGGACCTCGCCTTGCTCATGCCCTTTTGCCGATTGCGGGTAAAGGTGATTCTGATTGGAAATACGCATGGGTTCCGGTAGCGGGGCCTATTACCGGAGCTATCATCGCAGGACTTTTGTTGATGTAAGCTGATACGAATGACGAATGACGAATGAGCGAATGACGATTTACGAATGAGCGAATAAGTGTTGTACAGATACATATCAACTAAAGGTTACCTCAATATGAAATCACCAAAGCTGCTGAGGTGCTAAGATACTCCTGCAACCTTGTACTGTATTTTATTCGTACTTCGTCATTCGTTAATTCGTCATTCATTTTACTTCTCAAATTTCAGCTTAAAAACCCCGACGGTTAAGACAATTTCGTCTTTGGCGTCCTGTTTTTTGTAACCTCTTCCTTCGGGGTCAATGTCAGAATCGTAGCCCGTAGCGCTCGTAAATACTTTGTCTTCGAGTTTGCCTTTTAAGCGATTCAAGCCTCCCAAAGCGGTTGCCGAAGTTTTTTCCTTGAAATGCGTACCGTCGAGCGTACAGGAAAATTTGCCTTCCAAAAATCCGTCGGCGGCTTTGGTAACTTCGATTTCACCTCCATTTTCCCGCCGTGATTTTCCGACGTGGTATTCCATGCGCGGCGAGCGGGTTTCTTCCACGTATTTTACGTAAGCTACGCCTTTGTATTTCCCCTCAGCCATAATGGGCTGAACGGTGTTTTTACCGTTAAATTCTTCATCTACAATTTTGTATAGACCTACTTCCGGGGTATCGTTGTTGGTCCAGGTGGCAAACCAAAATCGCAGCGATTTGTCGGGACTTGTGGCATTGGCCGTTACGTACCAGGCATTACCGATGCGAATCCGTCGCGGAGCCGTTTTGTATTCTTTGCCGTCTACCTGTACCGATAGACTGTTATCGTTGGAAATTTGAGCTACGGCCATCTGACTCAAGAGGCTGATAATAAGCGCGGCTAACTTCTTTTTCATTTCATTCGTAAGGTTTATAAGTGATTATTTTGAGCACCGAAATGTACGCGTTTTCTTTTCTGATTAGTATAAAATTCGGGTTGAAATGTCATGAAAACTTACTGAACGGTCTTTTAACTAATGAGTGAATGAGCAAATGGTTGAATGACGGGGCTGCCCGTGCAGCGAATAAATACCTATATTCGCTCATTCACAATTGGCCATTCACTCGTATCTTTGGGTCTTAAATCCTTTAAAAAACCAATGAAATACATCATAATCATCAGTTTAAGTGCTCTTCTTTTAAGTAGTCAATCCTGTAGTTTTTCTTCAGAAGATATGCTTGAAAAAGGAAAGTCGTTAATGAAAGAAGGGAAATTCAGAGATGCACTTACCTACCTCAACAAAGCCATTGAGGGCGACAACGCCAACTATGAAGCTCTAAACGCCCGTGGTGTCGTGTATTATGAACTTCGGGAATATACCAATGCCTTGCTTGATTATGATCAGGCACTCAAATTGAAACCTGATTATTACCGTCCGTATTACAATCGAGCTTTGTTGAAAGTGGCCCAAAGTGACGGACAGGGAGCACTCAAAGATTATTCGGAAGCGATTCGTTTGGATTCTCGAAATGCCGAGATATTTGTAAATCGGGGTCAGTTATTGGCCGCATTAGGTCAAACAGACGCTGCTTTACGTGACTTTGACCAAGCAGTGAATCTGGATGAAAATAACGCCATGGCTTGGTACAACCGCGGCAATGTATTGTTTCAGCAGGGTGATTTTAAGCGTTCCATTGAAAATTTTGAAAAAGCCGTGAAGAATGATACCAAGTTTAGCAAAGCCTTTCACGCGTTGGGCATTGCACAACTGATGTTACAACAAAAAGATCAAGGGTGTCTGAATCTTAAACAAGCCGATCGTCTCGGTTATCCTTCCGCTAAAGTTTCGTTGGAACAGTATTGTAAGTAGGAGTGGGGCATGACTTTGCAAGGTATTCCTAATAACGTGCAATAAAAAAAACCGTCGAATCTAATCGACGGTTTTTTTTATTATCAACGAATTGAATTAGTGCGCAGCTGTTGTAGTAGTTGCTTTACTATTACGCATCCAGAAAAATAAAATGGTGAATGCTACAATCAAAATAGCAGGGAACAAAACCATCGTACTGAGGGTTGCCTGTCCTGCAGCCAATTCCATTTCATCGCCTGTCAAGCCCATAGCCGTTTTTTCAGCACGGGCGCTATCAATCCATTGTCCAATAAAGGGTTGAAAGATGGAAGTGGAAAACATACCCACCCCACCTAAAATGGACATTCCCAGAGCACCGCTAAGAGGTACTTTTTCGGCGATAAATCCAATCATATTTGGCCAAAATAAAGCTACACCCAACGCGAAAAATATAGCCGCTACATAAGCCATGCTACCTGTTTGGGTACTGAATAAATAGATGCCGATTGTTGCAAATACAGCTGATCCCAATAACACACCGGTTTGGTCAAATTTAGCAACAATAGGTCCTGCGAAATATCTGATAACGGCCATAAGCCCAGTCACTAACGCCAAAATCAACATGGGGCTTGCTCCTGATTTGCTCATGATTAAGCCTGTCCATTGTTGAGGACCGAATTCTGTGATAGCCGTAATCGCCATGCAGCAAAACATGAATATGTACAATGGGGTAACCATTGCCTTTAAGTTTTCACCCAATGAAGTAACACCTTCGGTTTTTGGTTTTGGAAAGGTTTGGCCCCAGAACAAATAAGCATAAATTAAAGTTGGAACCATAATCAGCCATATTTGTGCCTGCCAGCCTGTATTGGCATCAGTCATGAATTTTGAAATTAGACTGCCAACTACAATTCCACCGGGAAACCACATGTGGAAACGGTTTAACATTTTGCTCATTTCCGCACCTGAATAAGTGTCAGCAATCATAGGATTACAGGCTGCTTCGGTACAACCGTTACCTAAACCGATGAGGAATGTAGAAACTAAAAGGCCAATGTAACCTCCTGAATAAATGGTCAATAAGATGCCTAATGCGTGTGATACAAACGCAATCATCATGATTTTTTTAGGGCCAACTGTGTGATAAACAAGTCCCCCGATAATCATTGCTAATGGGAAACCTAAAAACCACATGGAGTTGATGAAGCCGAGCTGCTCAGCAGTCAAATTAAACTCTGTTCCTAATTGCGCCAGAATACCGGCTCGGATGCTGAATGAGAATGCCGTGGTGATAAGCGCAAAACAGCTCCCGTTAAAAAGTCTGGTTTTATTGATCATTGTGTTTGAAAGGTTTGGTTGAAGGTGATATTAGATAGTACTTACAACGACGCAAAGTAGTTTTTTTGTTTTTTTTACCCAAGCTTCGTGAGAAAAAGCCATTTTTTTACTTTGCCTACTAAATGAGTAGCCGAAAAAGTTGTTTAAATTCAACCCGTAAGGCAAAACAGTCAACAAATTATCCAGTTTTTTAAATAAAATACCAAACCACAAAAAATTACAAGTATATGGCTCGAAAAATCAGAATGGGGATGGTAGGTGGAGGCCGGGGAGCATTTATCGGTGGCGTCCACCGGATTGCTGCTGCAATCGACGGTGAGATAGAATTGGTGTGCGGAGCATTCAGCTCCACTCCCGAGAAATCGAAAGCCTCCGGCGAAGACTTCATGCTCGACCCATCGCGTTGCTATGGCGATTTCAAAGAAATGATTCAGAAAGAAAAACGGCGCAAAGACCGTATCGACGTGGTATCGATTGTTACTCCTAATCACATGCACTTTGCCCCGGCCAAAATGGCCTTGGAAAATGGCTTCCACGTGATTTGCGACAAGCCCGTTACGTTTTCGTTGCCAGAAGCCAAAAAACTCAAAGAAATGATTGCCAGCACGGGTTTAACCTTTGCCCTTACTCATAATTATACGGGCTATGCAATGGTCAAAGAAGCCCGCCAATTGATAAAAAACGGAGTATTAGGTACGATTCGTAAGGTCATTGTAGAATACCCGCAAGGCTGGTTATCCTTTCCAATAGAAAAAGAAGGAGCTAAACAGGCCGAATGGCGCACTGATCCAAAACGTTCGGGAATTGCTGGAGCAGTGGGAGATATCGGTACTCATGCCGAAAACCTAGCAGAATATATCACAGGACTAAAAATTACGGAATTATGTGCCGACGTAAACCGCGTAGTCGAAGGGCGTGTGTTGGACGATGACGCCAATGTGTTGCTTCATTTTGACAATGGTGCTAATGGTATTCTGCATTGCAGTCAAATCTGTAACGGAGACTGGAATGGCTTGAATATCAGAGTATATGGCGAATTGGGGACTTTGCAATGGCATCAGGAAAAACCTCAATATCTTCATCATAAAACAACCGATGGATACCAAATCTATCAACCGTCAGTTGGTAAATTGTCCGATTCGGCCAATGCTCATACTCGTATTCCGTTTGGTCACCCCGAAGGATATTTGGAAGCGTTCGCCAACGTCTATCGCAATTTTGCCCGCACCGTGCGCAAACGTATGAACGGCGAAGAGCCCAACGAATTTGATTTGGATTTCCCCACCATCGACGACGGTATCCGAGGTATGCAGTTTGTCGAAACAGTCATTGCCTCGGGCAAAAGCAACAGCAAGTGGGTGAAGTTTAAGAACTGAGTTATTGGTGAATTAGCGATTGGTGATTTAGTGATTTAAAAATTGTCAAAATGGAGAAACAAGACTATGTGCCTAAAGCTGATTTCGCTGAAAAAATGTACCAGCGAATTAAAAGTTTTGGCATAAGGTGTATTCCGGTTTGTGATGAGTTGTTTATTAAAAATTCACCTTCCGCTAAAAACATAGCTTATCAACTTAGCAGAAGTTCGTCGTCGGCAGTTTCCAATTATCGTGCAGCACGAAGGGCGAGGAGTAATAATGATTTCTTCTCGAAATTAAGTGTGGTAATAGAAGAGTTAGATGAAAGTGTAGGTTGGTTAGAATATAGTATTGATGCCGATTATGTTTCTGAAAGTAAGTTGGCATTGTTGATTGATGAAGGCTATCAATTACTTCAAATATTGGCCAAATCAAGAAAAACCACAGGGGATTTAATTAAAAATCAAGAGAAGGGTAAGTAGGTGTTAGATAGATTGTAAAAAATCACTAATCACTAAATCAAAAATCACAATTTTAAAAAATGAAAACCATCAAAGGACCTGCCATATTTTTGGCGCAATTCATGGGCGATGAAGCCCCGTTTAATTCATTGGATACCATCGCCGCTTACATGGCTGATTTGGGGTATAAAGGGATTCAAATCCCGACGTGGGATCCGCGTTGCATTGACCTCAAAACCGCTGCCGAGTCAAAAACCTACTGCGACGAGTACAAAGGTAAACTCGCGGACATCGGCGTAGAAGTAACCGAACTTTCGTCTCACTTGCAAGGGCAACTCGTGGCCGTTCATCCGGCATACGACCCTATGTTTGACGGTTTTGCGGCACCGGAAGTTCGCAATAATCCGAAGGCACGTACCGAATGGGCGGTACAGCAATTGATGTGGGCGGCCAAAGCTTCTCAAAATATGGGATTGAAATCACATGTCACCTTCTCGGGGGCTTTGTTGTGGCCGTTTTTATATCCGTGGCCTCAGCGCCCGGCGGGTTTGGTGGAAACGGGCTTTGCCGAACTCGGCAAGCGTTGGACACCTATTTTGAATGCATTCGATGAAGCAGGGGTTAATGTAGGCTACGAACTTCACCCGGGTGAAGACGTTCACGACGGTATTACCTTTGAAATGTTTTTGGAAGCCGTTGGCAACCACCCACGTGCAGGTATCAACTATGACCCGAGCCACTTTGTATTGCAACAATTGGATTATCTCCAATTCATTGATTTTTACCACGAGCGTATTTTTGCGTATCACGTTAAAGATGCTGAATTCAATCCAACCGGTAAGCAAGGCGTTTACAGCGGTTTCCAAGGTTGGGTCGACCGGGCAGGCCGTTTCCGTTCATTAGGAGACGGGCAGGTGGACTTTAGTGGTATTTTCTCAAAATTATCGCAGTACAACTACGACGGTTGGGCAGTATTGGAATGGGAATGTTGCATCAAATCGCCCGTACAGGGAGCGGCAGAAGGAGCACCTTTCATTGCTGATCACATTATTCAGGTAACCGAAAAAGCATTTGATGATTTTGCCGGTACGGGAGCCGATGAAGCCTTTAATCGGAAAGTGTTGGGGTTGTAAATGTAGAGCCGCACCATTTTGCGGCTAAGACAATATAGAATCGACAATTTTGAAAAAGGGGTAAAAACGTAGAGTTACGAAATTTTACAATCGGGATAATAAAAACGTAGAGCCGCAAAATGGTGCGGCTCTACGTTTTTATAAAGATTAATTTCTTGGTGGACCACCAGGACGAGCACCATTAGGACGACCAGGATGTGACTCACCACGGTGGCAAGTAGTACATCCGATGCGGGGTTTACGCTCTTTTGTAGCGTACGAAGGCATCGTAGCAATCAGATCATCGTTAACTTTTCCAACCATGGCTACCATGTCGCGAGCAATGGCATGATCACCTTTTGTATCCAATGACCAGTCTTTTACGTCGTGGCAATGGTTGCAGCTTACGCCCAATGCTTTACTCCAGCCATTTTCCATGATGCCGATTACCTGCTCCGCAGGACGGCCTTTGAAAATTTTGATGTTTTTAAATACCTCTTCGGCATTCGTCTTTTCTTTCCCCGCAATAGCCGCTCTTACTTCTTTCGCATACTTAGCACGGTCGGCAGCGAGGCTATCCTCACGCGGGTCGGCAGATTTCGTCGAGATGGTTGAAGGAGTGAGCGCAACCAACGACACAATCGCCGTTAGTGCAAAGACTGCAGTAATCCATTTTTTCATAGTAAACAAGGAGGTTAAATAGTTATAAAGGCAAACTTATGGAAAAAGTAAATGTTTGCAAGATTTTAACCTAAAAAAGGCGCTGAAAGTAGATAGATACGGGCAAGTTCTCGACGAATACCTATTTAATATTTTGTAGCTAAGTGGACGTCGAAAAAAGATTTGTCAGAAGCGATGTATTGTGTTCCAAAAATATCATCACTCACAGAAATCCTGACTTTATCTCCCGCGGCCAATTTTAAGTCACGGCTGATATAAATGCTGAAATTGGCATTGGCGAGCGGAACGAAAGTGGCCGTGGCCGCTACCGTGGTAAAACCATTGGAAACGGTAGTAACCATTAAATGAATGTTAAGTTGTAATCATTGCTTATGCTTTACTTGTTTGATTATCAGCATTTTGATATTAGATTGCTTTGCAAAAGGTCTAAGAAATCTGTATCAGAATTAAGTGTACGCTGTATAGCAATAAACCCTTTTTTATCAAATTCACTGATAAATTTGCTCAATAACGCTTTCTACGCCGTACAGCCTAACGTCGGCAAGGTTGCCGACGTTTATCGTCCCAAAGTCATTCTAACCACTCAATGTGTGAATAATAGAGTTGCAATCCGAGTGGCAGATAACGGAAACGGGATTCCCGATGCTATCAAAGACAAAATCTTTCAACCCTTCTTCACCACCAAACCCACGGGCGAAGGCACGGGTTTGGGGCTTTCACTTAGTTACGGCATTGTAACCAAAGGTCATGGTGGGACGCTGGAAATGGAAACTAAAGAAGGGGAGGGAACAACGTTTATTGTTCAACTTCCTTTGGTTTAAGCCCATACAGAATTCTTGTAAGAATAAATAGCCGTATCAACCAATGATAAATAGCAAAAACGGTAAGAAAACAGATGAAAATCAAAAGGACAAGTTTAACCGAAATGGGCAGTGACCACTGTACCACAAAATACCCCGAAACCACAATGACGGTTTGATGCAAAATATAAAAAGGATACACAGCCTTGTTGGTGTATTTCAAAAATCGGTTGGAGAAGTTCAAATGTTTTTTTGCAAATCCCAACAGAGTTAAAATGAGCGTCCAAATATGGATAGAGTTTAGGGTGCCGTATAGATATAAACGGCTGTCAGTGACTTTGGGCAATTCTGATTTCCACCAAAACTCATAATAAAGAACGGCGATACAGAGTAAGGCGGTACTTAGGTAGTAAAAACGGTATTTCTCGCACGTTTCCCAAAAAGATTGGCTTCCTCCCAGAATATACCCGTACACAACTAAGGTAATCGAAAAAATGAACAGAAACCAGTCATCCAGCAAGCTTTGCTGTTCGGGATAGGCGAGGTAAAGGGTAAAATAATAGAGGGTAAAAGGGATAAATAAAGAAAATGCCAATAAGGGATGAGTGAAGCTATTGGCAATTTTTTCTTTCAAGGTTTTTATGGCTTTGATTTTGAAAATGGCAAATACCGGCAAAAGTAAAAACACGAAAAGATACACCACAAACCATAGATGACTCCACGTGAGCGTGCCTTCCAGATAGGGCACTAATTCCCAAACCGTGGGATAAAAGTCTAAATAGGAACTTGTGAACTGACCTGTTTGCAGTCGTTCAATATAGACCTGAGCGGGAATGGTGAAGAACATGGCAAAAAGCAACGGAATAAATAATCGCACAATTCGCTCTCTGGCAAACGAGAATACCGACCTTGATTGGAGCGAAAAATGGATTCCAACTCCGGAAATAAAGAACAAAAGCGGGAGTCGCCATTGATGAAGCCAATAGATCAGGCGACTTAGCCCAACGGAGGTTTCGGCGTTTTTAACTTCCCATCCAAAAGTAACAAACGGCATGGCACAGTGAAAAAAATCAGTAGGAAAAAGGCCAAAACTCTGACCCAATCCACGTAATGGTTACGTTTGGTGGCGGTAGGCATTCTTTTTTAGAAGTAAAGGATAAAAACCGGATACTTAGCGATTGGAAGATGCAAAAAGGGGCCGTTAGGTTGCATCAGAGGGGAGAAAAACGACCGTTAAATCAATTTTTTTCCTCTGCAAAAATTAATAAATTAATTGCCGTGATTTTAACTTTTGAAAAGTTTCCTATCTTTGGGTTAGTGAATCCTAACTTTAACTCATTCTGTTTAATCCTTAATTTTTCAAACAACAACTTTATGGAACTGAACTCAGTTGAACGCAACAAAAATGTAATGCGCTTTATTGTTGAAAGCAATGATGCCAAAAAATTCTACGACTATCTTGACATGGTTTCGGAAGACTTTGTAGGACACCATCACCTGGTTCCCGGTGATCTTCGCGGTAATCAATCGTTAAGCGGATTTTTTTATGTAACAGAAGAAATTGCTTTCCCCGATGGGAAGCATACCATTCATAACGTATTCGGCGAAGGAGATATGGTGACTCTGGAACTTTCCCTTGTGGGTACGTTTACCGGACCATTGCCCGATGGCACACCGCCGAATGGTAAATCAATTAAATTCCATTACAACATCCTGTGCCGTTTTGAAGGTGAAAAACTGGCGGAATTATGGTGGTTTCCGTATGATTCGCATACCCTTATGTTGAATCTCGGTATGATTTAAAATCCGGAAACTATGAACTTTAAAGAAAAACTTCATTCCGGAGACGTAGTATATGGCTTAACCCTTACCATCGGTAATCCTCAAATTGCAGAACTGATCGGTTACCTCGGTTTTGATTGGGTTTGGATTGAGGCAGAGCATACCACCATGGGTTTGGAAACGATTTTGGCTCAGTTACAGGCCCTTGCTGGAACGGGCACCAAAGCAGTGGTGCGCGTTGACAATAATGACCAAACCGTTATCAAACGTATTCTGGATATTGGTCCGGATGGAATTATAATTCCGTCGGTCAATAGCCGGGAAGAGGGCGAAAAAGCCATAAAATTTATAAAATATCCACCTCTGGGTGAAAGAGGAATAGGACTGGCCCGCGCTCAGGGATACGGCCTCAAGTTGGGCAATTATATAAAATCAGCCAATGACGAAGTGGCCGCTATTTTTATGATTGAGCACATCAATGCGGTTCAGAACATTGATGACATCCTGAAAATAGAAGGGCTGGACGGTATCATTATCGGTACGTTGGACTTGGCCGGCAGCATGAACCTGCAAAATGATTTGGGAAATGCGCAGATTGAAGTCGAAGTACAAAAAGTAGTGCAGGCCTGCGCAAAAGCGGGTATTGCCTGTGGTGCTTTTGTTGGCGACCCCAATCAGGCAAAAGAGCGAATCAAACAGGGTTTTCGATTGCTGACGCTGGGGGCAGACGTACTTTTACTGGCTTCTTCGGCCAAAAATGTGCTTGACACCGTAAAGTCGTAACTAAGAATAACTTCAAACACAGGGTGTAGTGTTGAGAAACACTACACCCTGTTCCTTTTATGCGTATTGTATTGGGTATATTGACTTGTTAATCAATATATTAACATTTTTTCTCAGGAATTACTGCCCGAAACAAGGGGAACCTCAATTATTTCCTGAGGCTTTGCAATTATCAATGTCAGTAGAACAGAAAACAAAACCGCTACTGACATCAAAATATAGGAAGCATTAAAATTTCCCGTCAGGCTGCTGAGATAACCCACCAAATAGGCACCGATGAACGAACCCAAAGCACCCATGCTATTGACGAGTCCAATGGCTCCACCGGCTACATTTTTGGGGAGAAATTCGGTAATCAGGGCAAAGAACGGGCCGTAAGGAGCGTATAAAGTACCGCCTGTGATTACTAATAAAGAATACGACAGCCAAAAGTTGGAATCCCCCAAAAGATAGTTTCCAAACAAAGCAATCGAAGCAATCAATAAAAACGGCCAGATAAAAAGCTTCCTGTTCAGGGTTTTATCGGCAAAATAAGAAGCCCCGAGCATACCCAAAATAGCCGCAATATAAGGCACTGCCGACAGCCAACCGGTCGTAACAATGTCCATTTGAGGACTGTTTTTAATAATCGTAGGAAGCCACATGACAAACCCATACACACCAAGACTCCATAGAAAATAATGCAGACACAGGAGAATAACCGCCTTAGAGCGAAAAGCCTGTCCGTAATTCTTCACCGGTTTTATTTCCTGCTGTTCCTGCAGTAATCGTTCTTCAATGGCTGTTCTTTCCTCTGGGGTAAGCCAACTGGCATCCTTTGGTTTTTCATTAATCATAAACCACCAAACAAATGCCCATAAAATGCCGGGAACTCCCTGAATAATGAACATCCAGCGCCAACCCAGTGAATTGATCAAATAGCCTGACAAAACCGACATCCACAAAACGGTGACGGGGTTTCCCAGAATCAGAAAGGTATTGGCTCTGGAACGCTCCTGCTTCGTAAACCATTGACTGAGAAGGATAAGCATGGAAGGCATGACGGCACTCTCTACTACCCCAAGCATAAATCGAATCACAATCAGCATGGTAACGTTGCTGACCATCCCCGTGGCCGCTGCCAGTGTTCCCCACAAAATCAAGGAAATAAAAATCAGTTTCTTTGCGCTTTTAGTGGAGGCGTAATGGGCACCGGGTATTTGAAAAAAGAAATAACCCAAAAAAAACAGTGAGCCGAGCAGGGAAGAAACTCCTTTGGTAATGTGAAGGTCTTCGTTCATGCCTCCTGCCGCTGCAAACCCAAAATTGGCCCGGTCAAGATAAGCCAGACTGTAGGTAATAAAAGCGATGGGAATAATTCGGTACCATCGCGCTTCAGCAAGTTGTTTTTTCATGAGTTCGGTTGTCCGTTGTGTTATCTTTGACCTAAAAAGCGCGGACTGAAAGTTCAATACTCGATAATTTGTATTTATTGCTTTTCCGGACAGTTAATCGTCAATAAACGAATCTTAGTGCTGAATTTTGTGTATTTTTTAGAAATATTGGCTGTAATGGTTTGTTACGTTGCGGACATAGGTCAGACGGTAGTCAGACCGTCTGCTGCTCTCTTGGGTCTGACTATCGTCTGACCCGACTGCCCATAATTTAAACAACTAATTCAATATTGGCAACTAAGTTAAAAATAAGATGGAGATAGGAATTGATAGTTTTGCGGCAGTAGCCGCTACCCAAACGGGTGCTGAAATCAGCAGTACGGAGTCAATGGCTCAATTATTGGAACGAATTGAAAAGGCCGACCAATCCGACCTTGATGTATTTGGAATTGGAGAGCATCATCGGAAAGAATTTCTGGATTCTGCCCCAACTCTCATTCTCGCCGCTGCTGCCGCAAGAACTCACCGGATTCGCCTGACGAGCGCTGTAACCGTACTTAGCGCCGCCGACCCAGTCCGCGTTTTTCAAAATTTTGCCACCTTGGATTTGATTTCTAAAGGCCGGGCCGAAATGGTAGTAGGACGCGGTTCGTTCACCGAAGCTTTTCCGTTATTTGGATTGAACCTACAGGATTACGATGCCCTTTTTTCGGAGAAATTAGACCTTTTATTAAAAATTCGAGATAATGAACTCGTCAATTGGTCGGGGAAATTTCGCCCTGCCCTCCGAAATCAGCTTATTTATCCAAGGCCGCAACAAAATCCCTTTCCCATTTGGGTGGGTGTAGGTGGGACGCCTCAATCTTTTGTTCGCGCCGGTATGCTCGGACTGCCGTTGATGGTGGCTGTCATTGGGGGAGAAACGCACCGATTTCGTCCACTGATTGACCTGTACAGAGAAGCGGGACAAAGGGCAGGTCATGCGCCCGAAAAACTGAAAGTGGGCTTGCATTCCATTGGTTATGTGGCCAATACAACGCAGGACGCGATTGACGATTTTTATCCGGGATATGCCGAAACCTTTACCCGAATCGGGAAGGAAAGAGGCTGGCCGCCCGTAAGGCGCGAACATTTTGAGGCTCAAAGAGGTCCGTTGGGAGCTTTGCTGATAGGTGGACCGGAAGAAGTTGCCGAAAAAATTAGTAGACACAGTGAGGCTCTCGGCGGTATTTCACGGCTTACTTTTCAAATGGACAATGCAGGTTTGTCCCATACTAAACTCTTGCAAGCCATCGAATTAATTGGTAAACGAGTGGCACCGTTGGTCAATCAATAAGCGTTTTTAGCGGTTTTTGGGCAGGGTTTAACTTTCTATCGGGAGATTTACGGGAGTTGTTGCTTTTTCACCAAAGGCAACCCTTCCGTATTCTCCGTCTTAAGCAAACAACTCAAAAACCAATGAAAATAGTCAACCCTATTGATTCAGTAAGTCGTCGATATCTCACGCAGGGATTTTATTTAGTAATTGTACTATTTCAGTTATATTCCTGCAAAAACAGTAAGCCGTCCACCCATTCGTCGGCCTTGCGAGTTGGTGAGGCTGCTTCGGGTGACGGCAGTTCCTTATTTTCTACGGACAAAAAAAACATTGCCAAAGGTCAGGTTCTGTTCGAGGCGAATTGCTCGGCCTGTCATAATTTTCTGCAAAAGGGAATTGGCCCCAATCTTTCGGAAGTGACTTCAAAAGTGACGCAGGAATGGCTGAAAAAAATGATCCAAAATGCGCCGGCGTTGGTCAGTTCGGGAGATGCCCGAGCGGCTATGCTTTTTGAGGAATACAAACAGGTCATGCCTGCTTTTTCCGCCTTGAAAGAATCCGATGTAGAATCCATCATGGCCTTTATTCATTCCAAAAGGAAAGCGGAGGTTGTCTCAGCGGCTCCTGATTATTTGGGAATACCGATAACAGACCCCATGCCTCAAAAAATCGCCAAATCCGGTCTGCGTCTCAAATTGGATTACCTAATGACGGCCCCTGCTACCGCTCAGGCATATCCCTTAGCCCGAATTAACAAAACCCTGAAGTTGCCTGGGAAGAAAGACCGCTTATTTATGGTGGATTTGCGGGGAAAACTGTACGAAATGGTAGGTAAAGAGCTGCGCGTATTCATGGATATTTCGAAAGAAATTCCTGCTTTTATTCCTGCACCGGGGTTAGGTACGGGTTTAGGAAGTTTTGCTTTTCACCCCGATTTTTACACGAATGGGCTTTTTTATACCACGCACACTGAAAAAGGAAAAGCTGCGACTCCCGATTTCGGCTACGCAGATTCCATCAAAGTAACCTTGCAGTGGGTGCTCCGGGAATGGAAAGTGGAAAACCCCGAATCACCGACTTTTTCGGGAAAAGGGCGGGAGTTATTCCGAATCAATATGGTTTCTCCCATTCACGGAGTGCAGGAAGTGACTTTCAATCCGCTGGCTACTCCCAGGAGCGCTGATTACGGTTTATTGTACATTGGTTTGGGTGACGGCGGAGCCACCGAAAACGGTTATTATTTCCTTTGTAACGATAAAAGCCACGTTTGGAGCTCGGTGTTGCGAATTGACCCGCAAGGAAAAAACAGCAAGAATGGGCAGTATGGAATTCCGACCGAAAACCCATTTGTAAAAGAAGTTGGTGCGGCAGGGGAAGTATATTGTCGGGGATTTCGTAATCCCAATCGTATCGTTTGGTCGCCCGACGGGAAAATGCTGATTACGGACATTGGACAATCCCAAATGGAAGAAGTGAACATTGGCAAAGCCGGGGCCGATTATGGATGGCCGGAGCGCGAGGGTACCTTTGTTATCAATCACAGTGGAAAAATGAGCGTGGTCTACGCGCTTCCTAAAAACGATGCTTCCTTTCACTATACCTATCCCGTGGCTCAGTATGACCACGACGAGGGCAAATCCATTTCGGGCGGATTTGTCTATACGTCAACCGCCGTTCCGCAATTGAAGGGGAAATATATTTTTGGTGACATTGCCAACGGGCGTATTTTCTGCGTTGAAAACAGTCAACTAATACTTGGGCAACAGGCGCCCATTCAGGAATTGGAATTGCAATATGATGGTCAGGTAACTACTTTACAAACCTTAACCGGCAACGCAAAACCCGATGCCAGAATGGGAGAGGGGCTGAACGGCGAATTGTACCTTTTTACCAAAGCCGACGGCAAAATTTACCAAGTAAGCAGTTGCTCCGTCAATGAATAGATGTCCAATTATAAACCTATATCACTATGCGAAATTTATTTATTCTTCTGTTAAGTGCACTGCTTTCAGCTCCCTGCTATGTGCTTTCAGCGCAGGAACTGACTGATAACAGCCAACGCGAAATCGTTTTCAGGTCGGTCAATGTCATTCCCATGGACAGGGAACGAGTGATTGAAAATCAGACGGTTGTCGTAAAAAATGGTAGAATAATGGCCATGGGTGACGAAGGAAAAGTCAAATTCACCAAAGAGGCGTTTGTCGTTAACGCCAAAGGAAAATACTTGACTCCTGGCTGGGCAGAAATCCACGCCCACGTCCCACCGATTGATGATATTGAACCGATGAAAGAGGTATTGATGCTCTATCTGGCCAACGGAATCACGACGATTCGGGGAATGTTGGGCCATACTCGACACCTTGAATTACGAAGCAAAATCAACAACGGAACCATTCTCGGCCCTCATTTTTACACTACCGGCCCTTCCTTCAGCGGTCAGACCGTAAAGACCGCCGAGCGTGGGGCGGAAATGGTTCGTGAGCAAAAAGCCGCCGGGTACGATTACCTAAAATTACACCCGGGCTTGACGAAAGAAACCTTTCCAGCCATTGCCAAAACCGCAAAAGAAGTGGGAATTCCTTTCGTGGGTCACGTTTCATTCAACGTTGGAGTGTGGCGGGCTATTGAGGCAAAGTACTCCACCATTGATCACTTGGATGGTTTTATTGAAGCCATCACGCCGGGGATTGACACGCTGGTAGAACAGGAAACGGGTTTGTTCGGGTCGTGGATTGGAGATCGGGCAGATGCTTCCCTGATTCCAAAATTGATGGCCGGCTTACGCGACAATCGTATCCGAGTAGTACCTACACAGGCATTAGCGGAGCGTTGGCTTTCGCCGCTGCCGGCCGAAGAATATCTAAATGATCCTGAAATGAAATACATGAAACCGGAAACGATAAAGGGTTGGGTAAATGCCAAAAACACCTACACCTCCAACCCCAATTTTTCCAAAGTAAAAGCAGAAAAACTGATCCAAATTCGTCGAAAATTGATTTATGAATGTCAGAAAAACGGCGTTGAAATTTTGTTGGGCTCTGATGCCCCTCAAAATTTCAATGTGCCGGGTTTTTCGATTCATCACGAAATGAGATACATGGTGGATGCTGGATTGACACCCTACGAAACGCTACGTGCTGCCACGGTCAATGTGGCTTCTTACCTCAACAAAACGGATTCAGGTGTTATTAAGCCCGGTAATGTATCGGATTTGGTGTTATTGACAGGCAACCCGTTGAAAGACATCAACCAAACCAAAACCATTGAAGGTGTGATGATGGGTACAAAATGGCTTTCAAAAGACTTTATTGAGAAAGAATTGAAAAAGTTGGAGAAAAAGTAATTTTCTCCGATTCTGCCGAAGTTAGTGAAAAACACCAACTTCAACGTGCTTGGCGGTGTTTTCACCGCCAAGGTCATAAATAACTCTCTTTGAAATCCTTTGTATGCTGGGGGTCAGCGGGGTCGGGCTTTCTATCGCCGTTTTGGCAAGTGTAAAAATCACAAAATAACTTACACACACACACCTCTATACATCTTCTGACGTTGGATAGACGCAATAGAGTTTCGTTTATACAGATGTTATAGGCAACTTAAATTTTAAATCTCATGAATCCTACATGATATTGAGAAGAACACACAGAGGCATGAAAATTGATTGTGGAGAGCCAGACCAACAATTTTAGAACAATGGATACACTAAAATTTGAACAGATTATCAAACGAGGCTGTGGG
>Ga0247843_1000587_pt1 | contig 84818 bp, 71 predicted proteins | sample LaCruzMarch2017__FD_192420 | JGI IMG/M metagenome (GOLD analysis project Ga0247843, IMG submission 192420) | Freshwater microbial communities from meromictic Lake La Cruz, Castile-La Mancha, Spain - LaCruzMarch2017_8m | ecosystem: Environmental > Aquatic > Freshwater > Lake | place: Spain... | reverse complement strand
TATACAGCTAACGCGAAGCTATGACTAAGACCAGATGTAGATCAAATCACATAAAAATAAAAAGCATTAAAAATGTCCATTAGAGAACATCGTACTCAAAACAGCATTAAAAATGTCCATTACTCCTTATTTTAAACGAATGTAGGGCAAGTGCCAAATCGAAAAGAGTATCTTTGAATTATGCGTGGAATTGTAATTGAAAACATCCGAATGGCAACTAAGTCCTTGGCTAGTCAGCTATTAAGGACAATTATAACCATATTGATTATTGGTTTTGGAATTATGTCGCTGGTTGGAATGCTGACGGCCATAGATGTGTTGAAACAGAGCATCAACACTACTTTTGCTGCTTTTGGAAGCAATTCGTTTACCATTCAAAACAGGGAATTTTGGCAGAATAAAGGTCAAAAACAAAAGCCACACCCATCCATTCGATATTCAGAGGCCAAGGCATTTAAGGATCGGTTTGTATTTCCTACGCTGGTGAGCATTAGTTCTGTAGCAACGCGCACGGGAGTGGTTAAAAGTGGGTCGAAGAAAACCCACCCGAAGATTATGGTGATGGGAATTGATGAGGGGTACTTAGAGGTAGGGGGATTTGGATTGAAGAAAGGGAGGAATTTTTCGCAGCAGGAACTACAACAAGGAAGTCCAGTGGCCATTATTGGACAGGATATAGCCAAGACGCTTTTTCCGGGCGAATCGTCTCTTCAAAAATCAGTTTGGGTTGGAAAGGTTCGCCTAAAGATTGTTGGTGAAGTTCAAGAAAAGGGAGCTGGAGGTGGCATTAGCAACGACCGGCAGTTGTTTGTTCCCTTGCGGCAACTGCAAATGTATTTTTCGGGCGATAACGCATCGTATGTAATTACAGGTCGAACCAGTTCAGCGGCTTTGCTAGATGAGGCCAGCAGCGAAGCCGTAGGCTTATTTAGGTCCATTCGAAAGGACAGGGCCGGCGAACAAGATTCATTTGAAATTGAAAAGAGCACGGGTTTGGTTGGGCAGGTTTTGAGCATGACCACCTACTTGAGGTTGGGAGCATTTGCTGTGGCTTTAATAACCTTGATGGGTGCAATGGTTGGGCTTTTAAATATTATGCTGGTATCGGTTACCGAACGAACTCGGGAAATTGGAGTCCGAAAGTCTTTGGGTGCCACCCGCCGAAGCATTGCGCAACAGTTTTTGATTGAGGCCGTAGTAATCACTCAAATTGGAGGGCTAGTGGGAGTTCTTTTGGGCTTGGGTCTAGGGAACTTGGTTTCCGTTTTCTTGGGGGGAACCTTTTTGATTCCTTGGAATTGGATAGCACTGGCTTTTATTGTTTGTTTTATTACCGGTGTAGGTGCTGGATTGTATCCGGCGATTAAAGCGGCAAAGATGAACCCGGTGGACTCGCTGAGGTATGAATAAGTTTAAAATTTAAACGAGAAATCAGTTGTATGGGAACCCTTGTGCACAACATTGGCCAATTGTGGATGGCGATACCTGGAGAACGTGCTTTAGGCGGTGTTGAAATGTCAAAGTTGCAGCCTATAGAGAACGCTTGGTTTCGAATCAGGGATGGCTTCATTTTCGATATAGGTCAGGGGGTGCCCCCGGCATTGAATTCAGGTGAGCAGATTGTGGATTGTGAGGGAGGATTGGTGATGCCTGGATTTTGTGACAGCCATACCCATGTTGTTTTTGCAGATTGGCGGCCTGAAGAGTTTTTGCAGAAAATTCGGGGGATGAGTTATACTCAAATTGCAGAGGAAGGCGGTGGTATTTTAAATTCGGCCAAAAAGGTAGGACAAGCCAGCCCATCCATTTTATTTGAAAGGGCCAAGGAACGGGTACTAGAGACCATAGGCTTTGGAACGGCCGCCATAGAAATAAAGAGTGGGTATGGTTTAAGCCTTGAATCGGAACTAAAAATGATGCGTGTTATCGCAGATTTAAAATCGTGGGCACCTATTCCAATCAAGGCCACCCTGTTGGGAGCCCATGCCCTTCCTTTGGCATTTAAAAACAACCGTCAGGCTTACATTCAGATGGTGGTTTCTGAATTGATACCGGCCGCAGCTGCCGAAGGCTTGGCCGATTACTTCGATGTGTTTTGCGACCAGGGTTTTTTTAGTCAGCAAGAGACGGAAACAATGCTAGAAGCCGCATTAAAAGTTGGAATGCGCCCTAAGATTCATGCCAATGAATTGGGTTTGACGGGAGGAGTCCAAGCCGGATTGAAATACAAGGCTTTGTCGGTTGACCATTTAGAACATCTAGGTGAATCTGAAATCAGTTTGCTAAAACAGGGTCAAACGCAACCCACCTTGCTTCCAAGTACGGCCTTTTTTCTAAAAATTCCTTATCCTGACGGGCGAAGGTTGTTGGACGAAAATTTACCGGTAGCGCTGGCTACCGACTACAATCCAGGAAGTTCACCCAGCGGGAATCCATGGTTTGTATGGTCTTTGGCCAGTATTTTCATGAAGTTTGACCCTGTTGAAGCGCTTGCTGCATTAACGTTAAATGGAGCCCATGCGATGGAGCTTGGAACCGAACATGGGTCTATTTGGCCCGGTAAAACGGCCTCGTTTATTGTTTTGCCCAGCCTAAATTCCTTGTCAATGGTGCCCTACCGTTTTGGTGGCGGTTTTAGGTATAGGGTTTTTATTAAAGGTGAGGAGTGGTTGGCATAGCCTCGGGTTGTGTATGAAGAAGCGAAATCAAAATGGCTGACTATCTTTGTACATAATCCGAATTATGAGAGTTACGTCGATTTTATTCGCTGCCCTTGTTTTTGGCCTGTTTTCTTGTTCAGGCGAAGACCCGATTCCTGTTGATACCTATTTTCAAGGCAAGTCTATTTACTTGAGCAGCGACATTGATGGTAAGCATCAAATTTACCGTTGGACACCGGATTCCTTGGTGCGGATCACCTTTGATCTGGATTACAATTTTTGGTGGCCACGTTGTCAGCCTAATGGAGACCGGCTGATTTGCTTTAGAGGGCCCTTGATGAATGGATTAAGTACGAGCACACTTTGGCGGTTTAAAAAAGATGGGTCGCAAGGGGAAATGCTGATTGACCCGAATGATTATGGATGGTTTGGCATGACGTCTGCCAACTATTCTCCCGACGGGCGCTGGATTATATTGGCCGCAGAAGTCATGGATTCGTTGATTGGAGATGAGCGGTGGCATTTGTTTGTATGCGATAGCTTGGGGGATAATCCAAAACGAATTACGCCTTGGGGCAGAATGTATTACGACCCTTCGTTCAGTAAATCAACCCCCTTTGGGATTGTTTATTCGGCTTGGCCGGATGGAACGCTTGAGCCATTTACCTACAACATTCGTTGGAGTTTAGAGGTGCACACCGCCAAAATTGATACCAGCGTCTGGCAGCTTGTGGATGAAGTTCGACTCACCGATGACGATGTGTTGAATTCTACCCCCATGCAAACCTCAAATGGCCAACGCATTGTATTCTCGTTCGTGGAAGATCAAATCAATCCAAGCACCAAAACCAATGTTCACTCGGTATGGACCAACGGCACGGAGAATGTGCAATTGTTGCGCGACGGCCGAGCCAATTACCACCCTTGCTGGACGCCAGACGACCAAAATATTGTTTTTCAGCGTGGGGAGTTCGGATTGTATTCGTTGTATGCAATTCGTTCAACCGGAGGCGGATTGGTTCGAATATTAGGCGACGACAGCAATAATTTTGTACAGCCGTACGTCGAAGATTAAATTGCAAAATGCCATCTGCCACATTTTTTAGGGGTTGGCCTTTGTTTGTCGTGGTGGACATTCTCGCATGCTTCAGCCTTTCAGCCCAAGATTGGACCGGATACCACAGCTCAAATTATGCGGGTATTCATGCGGTAAATTACAATCCGGCATTTTTGGCTGGGAACAATTACAAGCTTGATGTAAGCTTGCTGGCAGGGCACTTTCAAATTCAAAATGATTTTGTTGGTTTAGACAACCAGGTCATCTTCGAACCTACCCGGACGGGTTCCGATCCGGATTTTAATCGGCAATACCTTCGATTTAGCGACCATACTCAATTTTATTCTGCCTTTGCCAATGTTCATATACAGGCCCCATCTGTTTTGTGGCAGTTCAGCCCTCGGGATGCGGTTGGATTTTCTCCAGGCTTACGGGTATTTATGAATGCCAGCCACATCGACCGTCGGTTGGCCAGATTGGCCATAGAGGGCTTGGATTATCCACCCTATTGGAATTACGATCAGGATAACCTGTATATGCGCATAAATGCCCATGCCTATGTGGAATATGCACTGTCGTATGCACGAACCCTTTACAACGATGAGGGCTTGGTCATTAAAGCTGGAATAACGGGGAAATTACTACAGGGCATTTCGGCAGCTGAATTTCAGGGTACCGGTTTTACCCATTCTTTCCAAAACAGCGACACGATTGATGTTCGGCGGTTTGATGGAGAATTGTATATGTCGCAGGGGGTCGCAAATCAATCTCCAGGTTTTCGGTTTGAGGGCGGGCCATCGTTTGGGCTGGATTTCGGAGTGATTTTTGAAATTCATCCTGGCAATTATCAAAAGAAAGGCTTGGTGTCGCAGCGGAATTATGTAAGGAAAAAAGGGTTGCTAACGGAAGATGAAACCCCTTATACTGCACGCTTTGGTTTTAGTGTTTCCGATATTGGAGTGCTTTCATACGCGACGGATCCCAGTAGTGCCATCTTTTACATTAACCGCGACAGCATTCCCCTTGACGAATTTAACAACATAGGTTCTGCTTCAGGTTTAGGAACGTTTTTGGAAACCAATTACCAAGGAATAAATTCAAACGACAGCAGTTTTTCTATGCTGTTGCCAACCACGCTACGGTTTTTTGGGGATCTGAAATTCATTCATAATGTTGGTCTTCATGCAGGCTTACAGGTGGGTTTGTTTGGAGGGCGGGCTAGCCGATTTAAAAATGCCCAACTCACTCAATTTATTGTAACTCCTAGGTGGGAAATAAAATGGTTGGGAGTCTATATGCCTTTTGGGATTGATGAGATGGGGCTTTTCAATTGGGGGATTTCGCTTAGGGCAGGCCCATTGGTGATTGGCACAGGCGACTTGCTCAGCAATCTGGCCAAGGGATATGTAATGGGGAGTAGTTTTCACTTTGGAATTAGGTGGGTATTTCCGCTTGTGAATGCCCCAGTCCAAAATCCCGGCTGCAATCCCTATGACCGCTCTTATCGGGCCGCCCCTTTTTTTAAGAAGAAACAACGCAGGCGGCCTTAGCTCTTAACACCTGCACTTGCTCGCTCCATGGATGCTGCTGGGTAGGGCTTCGGATTCCATAGCCGGTTGAGTATGCCTACTTCTAAGCGCTCCATCCCTGCAATTTGCATGGGGTATTGTTTTTATTCCTTCTGTCTTTAAAATGTCCTTTTCAGCGTTCAAATCAGGATCTAAACGTGGCTTCTATTTCAGGCCCATTCCCTGGCCCAAAGATTCAGTTCTTGAATTATCCAACCTCGCCCGCATCTGGTTTTCCTTGAAGGGTAGAAATGAATGGTGTATCCAACCTGTTTGTTGTTCCAATCGGCTGTGGATTCTAGCAATCCTACAAAATCCCCTTCCCTTGCGTCCGAGCTGTGTTTTCGAGTTTCTTGGTTTTTATCCCGGCTGTTTTTCAGCCAAAACCTCTAAGGCTATTGCATGGAAATCAGGCAGACCCCGCTGGGATACCCGATGAGCCTCCTGAGTGTGTTGATACTCTTATTGCGAAGTTGGGCTTTTTTCGTCTTTTCTTAATCGAAGCATCAACAGAAACGAACGGACATCGCACTCAATCATAAGGTTGGGGTTTGTTGCTTGCATCCTGTTCAGGCTAAGGCGAGGGGGGGTGTTTTTTTCAAAAAAAAGGAAAGATTGCTCTTTCCTTTTTTCTTTTTTAGACTTTTTTTAAGCGATTGCTTGGGGGTCAGCCAATGCGATAGCAACTTGTTTGCGGGCAAGGAAAATCCGACTTTTAATGGTGCCTATGGGCAAATTCAGTTCATCGGCAATCTCTTTGTATTTAAATCCTTCAAAGTACATTTTGAGGGGAATCCGGAAATCTTCGGGCAATGCATCCATTTCTGAATAAATTTCCTTGTACCGGAAAGCGGACTCAGGATTGAAAGCATCTTTTGAAGACTGAGGGAGTTCCGCTTGACCAATATCGGTACCTAAATCTACGATGCTTCTGAATTTAATCGAACGGCGGTAATTGTTGATAAAAATGTTTCGTAAAATGGTGTAGAGCCAAGCTTTCAAATTGGTATCGGGTTGAAACCGGCTTTCATGTGTAAAAGCCTTAAGCATGGTTTCTTGCACCAAATCGTTGGCTTCTTCTAAATTGGATGTCAGGCTAAGTGCATAGTACCGCAGTTGTTCGCGGTAGGCGACTACGTCCGATGAAAAAGATGTTGAAGAAGCCATAGTAAGAATGTTTAATGTGAAGGTAGTATAAGTTAAACAGAAACCAAATTTTTGTTGAATTCTTTCAAGCAAAGGTTCAACACTCTTCTGTGTGCAGCATGTTTCTGGTCCGCAGTTCGCCCAAGGGGCCTTGCAATTGCTTTCGTGCTAAGAAGATTCGGCTTTTAATTGTGCCTAGGGGCAGGTGCATGATGTCGGCAATCTCTTTGTACTTGTAGCCTTCAAAATAAAGATTGAGTGGCACTTTGTACTCCTCACCCAACCGGTCAACCGCCGTAGTGATTTCCTGAACCTGATACATGGTATCTGGATACGAACCTTTGGTCGATTCCAACTTTGAGAGTCCTTTTCCTTCAGGGCTTTCGTCCGATACGGTTTGGTTTCGGCTTTTCCGTCGGTATTCATTGATGAAAATGTTCTTCATTATGGTGCATAGCCATCCCTTCAAATTGGTATTGTCTATATACTTGCTTTTGTAGAGTAGGGCCTTTAATAAGGTTTCTTGCAATAGGTCTTCTGCGTCTGCGTCGTTTTTAGTTAGACTTAGGGCAAAATAATACAAGGGTTGCCTTAGGCGTACCAACTGAAAATCAAAGGAAGTTTGTGCGTCCATGTTCAATTTTTACAGCATAAAGTTAAACAAAAACTGTTTAACAAAAATCAAAAAAAGTTAAACAAGAGGTCTTGTCTATCCTATTTTTAGGAGTTGTTTTACAATAAACTGATTCTGAGGATTGTATTTTACGGAATCTCGGTTCAGTTTATAGAGAGGCGGAGGAGGGGGCGCGTATGCTCGAAAGCAGCTCATTCAAAAGTTCAGGAAGCCATATCATGCAAGGTATAAGGGTGTTTTTGGCAACCGGTCTTTCTTGATTTAGGGAATGGCAGATGCTTAATTTGGGGGAAGGGGGTTAACAACCGGAAGGTGTTGTCTTTTCCAAGGGCACTTAGTAATGGGGTTGAGGGCTGCTTTCCTGGAAATTGGTGATTAGGATAGCGTTTCGAGCAGTTCAGTCAAACTTTCAATAGAGGACAGGTGCAATGCGCCTGGGTGCAGATTGTTTTTGATTTCGGGTGCTAGCGGACCGCAAATGCAGAGGGAAGAGTTTGGGAATTCGGTCTGCATTTTTTGGATGTAGGTTTGGGTTTTGGTCAATCCTTGTCCTAGGGTGAAATAGGTTAAAAAATGGTCTGGTTTGTATTCTTTTGCCACGGCAATTAGGTCGGGAAGAGGAACAGATTGCCCAAGGTAAAGAATGGGGAAACCCCTCATCCGAATCAAGTACTTAGCAAACAACAGACCGATTTCATGCAATTCTCCATCGGGTAAGAAGAGGATGAATCGTTCTTTTTTTGTAATTTTTCCAATGTTTGCATCAATGGCAACAATGAGTTTTCGGCGAATCAAATTGGTAATGAAATGTTCTTGGGCCACATTGATTTCGCCGGTACTCCATAAAATTCCTACTTTTTGAAGAAAAGGAATAATAAGGCGAATCATCACATTTTCGAAGCCATACCGAAGGGCACCGCTGCCTATTATTTTATCAAAATGAAACTCGTCTAAATCCAGCATTGCGACGACCAGAGCATCAACTTGTACCGCGAAAAAATCGCCTTCGGTTGAGGTTTGGTGGGCCACGCGTTCCAATTCATTGCGAATTTCGGGGGTGCTCAGCTTAGAAATTTGAGAAATACGTTGGCCATTTTTGATGAGCACACTGATATTCAGCAGCGTTTTCAGGTGTTCATCGTCGTAGAAACGGATGTTGGTTTCGGTTCGGTGGGGCTCAATAAATTGGAATCGCTGTTCCCAAATCCGAATGGTATGGGCTTTAATGCCCGTAATTCGTTCAATTTCTTTAATGCTGTATTTGCCCACCGGAAAGCTATTTAAACAAAAACAGCTACAAGCCCTTAATTGTTTAAAGGGTTTGGATTTAGCGCATAGAGGCCTTAATGGTGTCTACCAAATCCAGTTTTTCCCAGGTAAACAATTCGACCTGTTTTACAATGGGGGCAGAATTAGGAACGGGGAATGTTTTGGTGATGGTTTCTGGTTTGCGCCCCATGTGTCCATAGGCTGCGGTTTCTTGATAAATAGGATTTCGGAGTTTCAATTTTGTTTCAATGGTGTAGGGTGTCATGTCAAATATGCCCAACAATCGTTCGGCAATTTGAGCGTCCGAGATGTTCACCTTAGATGTACCGTAGGTATTGACATACAGATTCATGGGATTTTTAACGCCAATGGCATAAGCAACTTGCACCAACACCTCATCGCAAATTCCTGCAGCGACTAGGTTTTTGGCTAGATAACGAACGGCATAGGCTGCTGATCGATCCACTTTGCTGGGGTCTTTTCCTGAAAATGCTCCCCCTCCGTGTGCGCCTTTGCCTCCATAGGTATCGACAATGATTTTGCGTCCGGTCAAACCGGTATCTCCATGTGGTCCTCCAATAACGAACTTGCCGGTTGGATTGATGTGATAGATGATATTGTTATCAAAAAAGCTGTTGTATTGTTGGTATTGCTCCTTGATTCTTGGCATTACGTGGTTTAACACATCTTGTTTTATTTTGGCCAACATAACGGCTTCATCGGCATCAAAATCGTCGTGTTGGGTTGAAATAACGATGGCTTTAATTCTTTTTGGTTTGTTGTCGTCGCCGTATTCTAGGGTTACTTGCGATTTTGAATCGGGTCGGAGGTAGGGCATGGGGCTGTTTTCCATGCGGCGTAATTCGGCCAACACCTTTAGTAAGGCATGCGACATATCCAACGCCAAGGGCATATAATTAGCGGTTTCGTTGGTGGCATACCCAAACATCATACCTTGGTCGCCGGCTCCTTGATCTTCGGGGTTCCCTCGATCAACACCTTGGCGAATATCGCCAGATTGTTCGTGTATGGCAGAAAGCACGCCACAGGAGTGTGCTTCAAACATATACTCACTTTTCGTGTAACCAATTTTGGCAATAACGCCTCGAGCAATTTCCTGTACATCGAGGTAAGCGGAGGAGTGAACTTCGCCGGCAAGAATAACCTGTCCGGTGGTTACCAAGGTTTCGCAGGCTACTTTAGATTGAGGGTCAAGGGCCAAGAAATGGTCTATGATGGCATCGGAAATTTGATCTGCAATTTTATCGGGGTGTCCTTCGCTTACAGATTCAGATGTAAAATAATAGGGCATGGTTTCTGTTTTAGATTTCGCAAATATACATTATCGTTGCCATTCAAGCGGCATAAAAGGCTATGATTACTTTAGGGATTCAACTAGGCGGTCTTGCATCTTTTCGGAAACCCAGGTTTGCCATTCGCCGGCCTCCTCGTAGATCAAGAAAACGCCTAGATCGGGATGGTTTTTGGAAAAGGCAATGGCGGGGTGTGTTCCCATGGCCAATAAGGCTGTGGCCATTGCGTCGGCTTGGGCTGCTGTTCTGGCACTTACTGTAACGCTTACCAATTGGTGGCTCACGGGGAAGCCCGTCATCGGGTCTATAACATGTGCATATTTTTTGTTTCCTTTTTCATAAAATTTCCGATAGCTCCCCGAGGTTGCCAATCCACCTTCCACCTTTACAATGGCCTGCAGCGTTCTGTCTTCGTTTTTAGAAACGGGCTTATCAATTCCAATTTTCCAATGTTCATTTTGTGGACTTCGGCCCCGGCAGCGCACCTCACCTCCAATTTCGACCATGTAGTTGTTGTGTCCATTCTTCTCTAAAAAATCTGCTACTACGTCCACCGAATACCCCTGGGCTATGGCGTTAAAATCAAGATTGACGCCCAACCCACGTGGGCTAAGTAATTTCCGAAGGCTGTCGAATTGCAAAACCCGCTGCAAACCAACCAAATTTCGCACCTGATTTAAAACGAGGGTATCTACTTTTTCGGGAAATCCTTTTTTTGAAGAACCAAAGCCCCAAAATTGAATAAGGGGTCCCAAGCTAGGGTCAAAATATCCGTCCGATTGCCAATAATAATTTTCAGAGAGCTGCCAGCAATAAAGGGCATGTGGCCCCAGGGGCAGATGGTGCTTCCCGGAATTCCAGGCTGAAATCCAAGACAGGCTGTCCCACAAGGACAGTTCCTTATCGATGCTTTTTAAGATGGAATCAATGGATGTGCTGTAATCGTTTTCTCCGTCCACTTCAATAAGAAAAGTGGTACCCTGGGCATAGCCCTTATAGGTTGAAAATTCGTTTTGTTGTTTTTTGCCGCAGGCAAACATCAAAATCAGGGTAATGCTAGGCAGGAATAGGCGGTTCATATGGAAATGTTTCAACGGGTTCTACGTGAATCAAGACATCTTCAATCAGGGGCATTTGAGTTTTTATTTTATCTTTTAACGCATGCGCATGTGCATGGCCTTGGGCCACTGAAATTTCCGGGTCAACCCATACATGCAAATCCACAAAATACCGGGCGCCCAATTTCCGAATGCGGCAGGTAGGTATGCCTGATATAAAGGGGAGTTCTTGTCCAATTTCTAGGATTTCCTTGGCCATGGGATGGTATAAATCTTCATCCATAAATTCACTAAAGGCCTTTCTGAAAATGCGGTAGGCATTGATCATCAAAGCGATAGCCGAAATAAAGGCTGCAGCTTCATCTAGCCATGCAAAATCGGGACCTAACATCCACGCTAAGCCAATTCCAATTAGGGCAGCGGCGGAGCTAAAGGCATCGGCACGGTGATGCCAAGCCTCGGCTTCAAGGATCGAACTTTGAATGCGCCTGGCCTTTGAACGAATGTACCGAAAGGAGCCTTCTTTGTAGGTTACGATGCCTACCAAGGCAATCAAGGTAAAGGGTTCGGGCAAGGTTTGGGGCTCTTGAAGGTTTGCATAGGCTTGAATGCCGATGCTGATTGCCGATATCATTAGAAAAAAAACCACCAAAAAAGTCAATAGAGCCTCAAAGCGTCCATGCCCGTAGGGGTGATTTTCATCGGGTGGGCGTTGGGCATACCGCAAACCCAACCAGAGCATTAAGGAGCTTGCCGAATCTGTTGCCGACTCAATGGCGTCGGCAATTAAAGCAAAGGAATTGCCAAAAATTCCGACCAGGGCCTTTAGTGCAACCAGCACTAAATTGCTCAACAGACCAAAGAGCACTGCATTGTTGGTTGTATGTGTGTTTTGGATGCTCATGTTTTGGATTCGGCCTTCGGCTCAATGTCCCGCATTTGCAAATCCAATGCCACCAATACGGCCCCCATTGCCCAAAAAGGCACGGAAGCCTCATCGCTGTCCAGAAAGTTATTCAGTATAGCATGAATAAAATAGGTACATAGTCCCAGCAAAGCAGCATAGCCCAATATTCGTTCATCGTAGCCTATTCCAGGCTTTTGAACCACCCGTACTCCGGTAACCAAAAACACGATGGCCAAAGAGATAAAGCTGAGCATACCGATTAGGCCTTGTTCCGACAGGGCTAGAAAATATTCAGAGTGTGCTGTTCCAAGGCTTCCGAAATTCGTACTAATTACTGTCATTTCTTGGCTGCGTTGATAGGGAGCGTATTTTTGGGCATAGGTACCTGGTCCAAATCCAAGGAGGGGTTTTTCTTCAAACATTCTTATTGCGCAGTTCCAGCGAAGGATGCGTTCTACGTTGCTGGCATCGCTGCTAATGTTGGAGGCCGATTGGAAATGTTGAATCAGGTTGCCGCTGCTTTCCTGCTTGTTTTTTTCTAGGATCATTAGGAGTTCGGTTTGAAAGCTGAAAGCACCAATGATGGTAGTCAGGATTGAGGCAAAAACAAGAGTCCAAGGAATTCGAAGCCGAACCAGGGCAAAAAAGCCCAGGGCCAACATAATGCTTAGCCATGCTGCCCGCGAAATGGAAAGCACAAAACCCAGCATTAGGATTCCAAAAATCAGGAGCAAGCCTAGGCGCAGAAATCCGTTGAGCTGCTTACGAAAAAGCACGGCAAACGTAAAAGGCAGAAACATAGCCAAAATGGCACCGTAATGGGTGTGGTCGTTGTAGAATGGGGACATTACCCAATGGGCAGGTTGTTTTGCAAAGCCGAACTGAGCATGGCGAAATATGGTATATACCACCACTCCACATAAGGGCAGCAGATAGGCCCAAAAAAAACGATGTATTTGCTTTTGTTGGGCGAAAATCTGAGCTCCAATAAAATAAAATGCCGTGATGAACCAAATCCGGGTTGCTAAAACCTTGAAGGAAGCCATGGGCAGAGTGCTGCTAAACGAGGTGATGAGCATCCATCCCAAATGAGCCAAAACCAGCAGGGTTGCGGGGTGCATCCAAAATGCCTTGCTGATGTTGCGTTCTAGCCACCACTTGGCATAAAACAATAAGGTCATGAGTAAAATCAGTCCTTCGGCAGGTAAACTTATCGCCATTCCCAAATCGGCTTCTTTGACTTCCAGCGACAAAGGGACCATAAAAACAGTGAAGAAAAAGAACTTTTCGAGGGAAGTAAATAGCCAAATGATTAAAACCAAGAGCACAGGCAGGGCCATAAACCAAAAAAATTCTGTGGCCACCAATGCTCCCTGAATGGCGGCCAATCCAATGGCAAACCAGAGCCAGAGCGGAAGCTGAACCCATTTTTTTTCCATCTCTTTAACCCTTATTTTCGGCTTCCTTGAAAAATTGGATGTACGGGTATAACAATAAAAAAAGAGAGCCCAGAATCAAGCCTGAAAAGGCGGCTCCCAATGCAATGAGCAGTCTTTTTGGATAGGTTTTTGAATCGGCCTCATAGGCAAAATCGATGGGCATAATTTGGGGAACAAAGCTTTCGGCATCGGTTTTAATTTCCTCTCTTTTGCGTTCCAGCAATACCTTTTGTTCGGTAAGTAGATCTAATTCTGAGGATAAGGATAAGTAGGCTGAACCGTATTTCGATAGGGTATCCAGTTTTTCTTGTAGGGCGGCAATGGCGCGTTGATTTCCGCTGGCTACGGCAGAGGCATATTCCTTGTTCACCACCTCGGCCTGTGATTGGTAATCGTTGATTCCTTTGCTGCGGATTATTCCTAGGGAATCGGACAACAAGTCAATGCGGTTTCCCAGTTCTGTATATTTCATTTCTACAACCAGCAAACCTTGCTGTGCGCGTTCTTGTTGAATTCTGTTTTTCATGGTGTCAAGCTTATGCACCAAATCATTGGCCATACCTGCGGCACGCTTAGGGTCAGTATCTAAAACCGAAACCTCGACCGAATTAAATTCAGTTCGGCGAAAGCTTACATTTTCTTTGTATTTCCGCATCATTTTGGTTCGGGCCTTAGAAGATTTGGGGTCAATGTCGTAATGCTTCCACAAATCGTAGTTTGCAATGATGTATTCTCGGATTTCGTTTGCTTGCAAAATCTGAATCACCCGTTCTGCTTCTTCTTCTTCCCCATAGTCCAGAAAGTCTTTATCGGTTCCCCGGCCTGTGCTAACTAAGTTTGAGATGGATTGGGTAACGGCCGGATAAAAAACGGCCGTACCCGTGTATTTTGGTTTAATAAAAAAGGAAACGCCGAGGGCAATCAGGCCGCTCAGGCTTGAAATAATAAGCAGTTTTTTCCAATTTGTTGTTAAAAAATCAATGACTCCAGGGGAGGAGGTTGAAAATTGGGTTTGCGGATTCATGCGTTCTTCTTTGAACACGAAGGTAGCCAAACAGTGCGATTTTCTTTTCTAGTTTGATTGAAATGATGCATGAAGTTGAGGTGTTGGCTTAAACTGTTTTGAGCAACGGTTTGGAATTGGGGTGCGGCAGGGATTGAGCAGGGTAGCGCGCAAACCGGTGGGGTATGGGGGCGCTAGGCGCGGAGGCGACTTTAGGAGCCCCCGCAAGCCAGCTGCCCCCAAACCCTACCGGTGCGTACTACCCGCGAAAGCCCGTCTGCCGCCCAAATTAAACGGGTCAATCAGACCGTACACTGCAACGCTGGCCTTTGTATTTTGGTTGGCAAAGTACGGTTGTAGGTACGCAAATTAGTTGGCTGAGCAAAATGGATGCAGTCCTTTGAAAGCTAAGCTGCAACGGGCCTAGACTGGCTAAAAGGGTTATGCCTTGGCTTTACGCGAATCCATAAACCAGCCTCCTAAAGCTCCTAAAAACAGCAGTGCCAGAATGGCGGAGCCAGCATAGCTGTACTTGGCCGAGGATTCAACCACATCGGGTTTAAAGTACCAACGAATGGTGTGGGTGCCGGGGGCAGCTTCTATGGCTCTGAGCAGGTAATTGGCTCTATAACTAGCAATAGGCAATCCATCCATTTCAACTTTCCAGCCTTTATCGTAATGCAATTCGCTGAAAATGAGGGGTTGGTACACTTTGGATTTTACGGTATAAACAATTTCTTCGGGGGTGTACACTTCAACTTCAACAGATGCTGTTGAGTCGAAATCGCCTTTCCAGAATTTTAGGGCAGGTTTAAATTTTGCATCTACAAAGGCCACATCCCTTAAATTAAACGCGTTTTTGACGGCCTTCATTTCTTCGTCGGGTCCTGCTACAAACTCAACATTTCTTGGGAACCAAGCGGGTCCATAATGGTATGGATTTTCGATAGGAGAGCTTTTGGGGTTGCTAATAATGTATTTGGTATTTAGCATATTTAACCCTGCGCACCCTTCAAATGCCTTTGCTGCGTCGAAGATGGTTTTTGCCCCCTGCATTCTGATTTGCATCAATTTTAAATCTTCGTTGATTCGATTTTCAATGAACTCTTGGTAGCGTTTCATTTTGGCTCCATGGTACCCACCAATGGACTGGTGATAAAAGGAGGTGGTGGCATCGTTGAAGGGCGAAACCGAAAGATTTAGAACTCGAATGCTGCGGTCTCCATCGTTCAAGATAACTTGGTCGGCAGTGGTTTTAGGTTGTGCTTGGTCTTTGGGTTGTACAGGCTGATAGGCCGATTCGTCTAAATATCGTGCACTAACACCACCTAGGTCAATAGCCACAATCAAACCTAGCGCGATTGAGGCTTGCAAAAGGTTGAGTTTTTGTTTCAAAAAGCTCCAAAGCAAAGCTGCGCCCAAGACTAGGAACAAAATACTTCGACCTAAATCGGCGCGGAGAATTGCCACCCTGCCTTTTTCCATGGTATCGATAATTTGTCCGGCGCCGTTTCCAGCCAATCTTGAAATTTGGTCGGCATCTTCGGCGCGCACAATGTCTTGAAACAAGGACGGGGCTACATAGCTTATGCCCAAAAAGCCTAGGGCTGCGATAAAAATTCCGTAGCCAAATTTCTGGTAGGTAAAATTGAATTCCTTTTTGCCCAGGCGAAAAGGTTCTTTAAGGCGGGAGGAATATTCAAACAGTTCGTTTAAGGTTAGACCAAACAACAGAGGCAGTAAAAATTGAGGGATAACCATGATGGAGTTCACGGCTCGGAACTTATTGTAGCCGGGGAAATAATCGATAAACAGATTGGTTAGCCAGGGGGCATTTTTACCTAATGCCAACCACATGGAGAGGATTAATCCGGCCAAAATCACCCATTTCAATTCCGACCGAACAAAGAACAGGCCGAACAAGCCTAAAACAAGAACCAAAATTCCGGCATAAATGACTCCACCGGCGGCATCCTGGTATCCCCAATACTGGTCGATGTACACGTTAAGGCCTTGTTGTTGTGCTTGTATTTGGAAATTTCGGATGGGTTCAAGACCTCGGGAGCCCAGCGCTTTTTCAGCGGTTTCATTCATCAACAGCAAGCCATTCTTTGGTCCTTTGTAGTTGGGGATCATCAGGGCGAAAAAATCTCCCTTGGCGTAGCTGTAGCCTGTAATGTAGCTGCGCTGTAGTCCGCCGGTTTCTTCATTGGGGTCAACGGTTTCAGACTTGGTGGTTAGTTCAGAAGGGGCACGGGTGCTGTATTTTTGGTATTCCAACACAGGCATGATTCGGTTTAGATTGGCAATCAATGCCCCGCCCATGGCTAGAGAAAGCAAGCTGCCTGCAACAGCTAGGTGTTTAAATTGGCGGGATTTAATGCTAACAAAGGCATGTTGTATGAGCCAGATTGCGACAAAGAAAACCAGGTAATAATAAATCATTTGGTAATGGCCGGCCAGGATGGCGCAGCTCATCATGATTCCTGTCATGGCCGCTCCGGCCAGGTATTTTTTTTGGGCCATCCAAGCCATTCCTGCAATTGCCCATGGGAGGTATCCGATGGTTTGAACTTTGCCGAAGTGGCCTGCAGCGAGAACCACCGCAACATAGGAAGTGAGTCCAAAGGCAATGGCCGAGAGTACGGAGGCTTCGGGTCGGTTTTTAAAGGCAATCATCATCAGATAAAAACCAGCCATGGCCGACCACAGGTACATGGCAACGCGGGTAAGGCCTAATCCGACCAATGCATTTACGGCAGGTGAAATAAAATTTCCAACGGGTTTAAAATAAATCAAATAGTTTGGCATTCCGCTAAACATACGGTTGGTCCACAATGCGGGCCTGCCGTTTTCTTTTTCAAAATCCATGGCCTGCATGGCTGCACCACGCCACATATCGTCGTCGTGGGCCCTTAATTCCATTCCATCAAACAACTCGGCTTTGCCAATAACCATGGCGATGAGCAACAATGCAGCGAGTGCAATTGCGTGGGGCATTAAGGGGCGCAAACGTTCCATATTGAAAAGGGTTGAGGTGGTTAGAGTCGGTCTTCGGGTTGTATGGCCTCAAAAACGGCTTTAGCCACCTTTGGACCTACGGTCATATCTAAAGTTTCGGGCACAATGTTGTCTCGGTCGATATTTTCTACCGCATTTGCTATGGCCATGGCTGCGGCGATTTTCATGCGGGTAGTAATTCGGCGGGCATGTCCATCAAGGGCGCCGCGAAAAATACCTGGAAAGGCAAGTACGTTGTTGATTTGATTGGGTAGGTCACTGCGTCCTGTACCCACCACAGCTGCTCCCCCTTTATAGGCTTCTTCGGGCATGATTTCTGGGACAGGATTCGCCAGGGCAAAAATGATGGCATCTTTGGCCATGCTGCCAATGTCGTTTGCATTCAGCAAATTTTCTTGACTTACCCCAATGAAAACATCTGCTCCTTTCAAAACATCGTGCAGAGTGCCTGAAACATTGTTTGGGTTTGTCCAGCTTAGTAGGCTGCGTTTTGTTTCGTTCAAGTCGGTTCTGCCTGCATGCACCACTCCTTTTGTATCGCACAGAACAACCTCTTTAACGGCCAATCCTTTCATGTCTTCGCCGCGGGTGGCGCTGTCGAGCAGTTTGGCAATAGCGACTCCGGCTGCCCCTGCTCCATTTATGACAATTTTCAGGTCTTGAATGTTTTTATTGAGCAATTTGCAGGCGTTGATTATACCGGCAAGAACAACCACAGCCGTTCCATGTTGGTCGTCATGAAAAACGGGAATGCCTAAATCTTGAAGGCGGTCTTCGATTTCAAAGCAACGGGGGGCAGAAATATCTTCGAGGTTAATGCCGCCAAAAACGGGTGCAATGCGGCGAATGGTTTCAATGACCTCTTCGGTATCTTGGGTATCTAGGCAAATGGGAAAAGCATCTACATCGCCAAACTTTTTAAACAGCATGGCTTTTCCTTCCATCACGGGGAGGGCGGCTAAGGCTCCGATGTTGCCTAAACCTAGAACGGCGGTTCCGTCGGTAACTACGGCCACCATGTTGCTTTTAATGGTGTATTTCCATACATCTGAGGGGTTAGCATGAATCCGTTTGCAGGGTTCTGCAACGCCTGGAGAATACAACAAACTCAATCCATCGCGCGAATCAATGTCCATTTTTGCTTGAATACTAATTTTGCCGCGAAGCGATTCATGCAAGGTTAAGGACTCCTTAAAATAATCCATATAGGTGATTTGGGTTGTTCAAACTTAGTAAAGAAAATGCTAGGTGCAGTTTTTAGCGCACGTAGCGGTAGTCTTCGTTGCCTTTTAGGCCCACGATTACTTTGTAAATCAAATTGATAACCTGTTCAACGTCTTCGGCTGCCACGGTTTCTACGGTGGTGTGCATGTATTTTAGTGGAAGGGAAATCAGGGCGCTGGGTACGCCTTCGCCGCTGTAGGCAAACGAATCGGTGTCGGTTCCGGTGCTGCGTTCGGCTACGATGCGTTGGAAAGCGATTCCAGCTTCGTTGGCGGTATCGATGATGCGGTCGAGCAGGATATTGTGAACAGCGGCGCCATAGGAAAGCACAGGGCCACGGCCGCAGGCGATGTCTGAGTCTTCTTTGTTGTAACCGGGCGATTGGGTATCGTGGGTAACGTCGGTAATGATGGCTACATCGGGTTTGATGCGGCGGGAAATCATTTCGGCGCCGCGCAAGCCGATTTCTTCTTGAACGGAGTTAACGGCATACAAGGCAAAGGGCAATTGAATGCCATTTTCTTTGATGCGTCGAAGCACTTCGGCAATCATAAAGCCGCCCATTCGGTTGTCTAACGCACGTCCGGTGATGTAGCGGTCTCCATTAAGCCAGGTAAGGCCATCGGTAAAAGTAGCCACACAACCTATGTGAATACCCATGGCTAAAACCTCGTCGCGGTTGTTGGCACCTACATCTAAAAAGATGCTTTTCATGTTTGGAGCCGGTTCGTCTTTGTCGCGGGGCCGCACGTGAATGGCGGGCCAGCCAAAGATAGCGGGGATTAATCCTTTCTTGGTGTGAATTGCGGCCCGCATGCTGGGAGCAATTACGGCATCGCTGCCCCCGTTCCGTTTAAGGGTGATGTAGCCTTTCTCGCTAATGTTGGCAACAAACCAAGCGATTTCGTCTGCGTGGGCCTCAATAACAACCTTGTAGGGGGCATTGGGATTAACAATGGCCGCAACAGAGCCATAGGGATCCGACATATAGGTGTCGGAATACGGTTTTATGTAATCTAGCCAAATTTGCTGCCCCTGAGCTTCGTGCCCGGTGGGCGAATAATTGTTTAGGTATTGGCTTAAAAAATCCTTCGATTGTGTATCCATATCTGAGCATGAAGATAAAAAAAAAGCCCCAACAAGGGGCTAAAATAACAATAAGGACTATCCTATTTTTTGGGATAGAATTCGTCAGAAACAGTTAAGCGCTTGCGTCCACGGCGGCGACGAGCTGCCAATACACGGCGACCATTGGCCGTTGACATCCGCTTACGAAAACCGTGTTTATTTCTTCTCTTGCGAATGGAGGGTTGAAACGTTCTCTTAGACATGACGATGAGTTAAACAGTATGCTATCAAAAATTGGATTGCAAAAATAGGTTTTCTGTTTCAAATCACCAACTTTAATTCAGGTTCGGCCGATTTCTTTGGTGTGGATTCTATTGGCTCGCCCTTGAATCAAGGTGAAAAAGGCGATGCCGCTTGGTGCAGACGGATTGCTTTTTTCGACAAATAAAGGCTCAGCACAAAGGTTCCCACGGCCCCAATTAAGGTCAACATTCCCCAACCTTGAAACAAGAAAAAATCAAACAATCCATGCAATACAGAGGCCAGCAGAAGGGCGGGAATTACTATGGGATAGGTGGGCTTGGTTTTTTTTAGGCCCAGGGCAAAGCCAAGCAAAATGCCCCAAGTGGCATGGGCGGGTACCGAAAGAAATGCACGCATTATTCCCGTTGCAACGCCGTGTTCTGTTACGTACATTATGTTTTCAAGGGTGGCAAATCCCATGGCCGACATGACGCAATAGGTGATGCCGTCAAAGGGCTCATTGAACACTTTTTTTGGAAAAATAAACCAACGCACAAAAATAAATTTGCAGAATTCTTCAATCAACCCAATTCCAAAAACGCAGGACAAAAAGGAAATCCAGAGGTTTTCGGATTGTGGGGCTGAACCTAGAGCCTGGGCCAATAAAGATAAAATGAGGGTAGGAACAACACTAAGCACCCCCAATAGGAAGGCAAACAGCAACCAATGTAAGGGTTCTTTGTCCCATTTGTCTTTCCAGTAAATGTAAATTGCAATGGCCAAGCCGGGGGCAATGGCCAAGGCAATCAGATGGTATGAACCCATAATGAATGCATTCGCTTCGATTCTTTGGGTAAACCTAGCAAATAATTTTGAATGGGTGGGTTCCTTATGTTTACCCAACAAAGCAGCAAAGGGTGCTTTTCAAAGCAAGGCATTGGCATTGCGAATGGCATTTTCCTGTCCATAAAATTTCCAAGAAAGTTGGGGAATGGACTCCCTTACATCCCCATATCATCGCCTCCGCCCATGCCTTCTCCGCGCCGGCGGCCACGTTGTTCAGCTTTGAAAGGCTTGCCAAATTTCCAGGTAAGTTGGGCGGTAAAACGCAAGGTCATGGGGTCCCGCAATACCTCTGCGTCAAAGTACAAATCCCTTGATTTAAATAGAAAGCGCCGGGTGTCAAAAATGTCTGATGCATTCACTGCTAAGGAAAGTTTTCCATCTAAAAAGTCTTTGCGAAGCCCGGCATCAACCCACAAAAAATAGGAGATTTCGCCTTGAGGAAACACCTGTGGGGCTTGGTAAAAGATACTGGCCTGCCACTCCCATGTTTTCCCCATTTTATAGGTCCATTGCGACCTTAGATTTAGGCTGTAATTTTCGGCGTCTAGGGCTCCTAAGCTGGAATTCCCTGCGGTGTAGGTTCGAAAAAGATTCAGGGTAAAGGTTCCAGAAAGCACTTTTTTTATTCGGGCTCTGTACACCATTTCCAGTCCGCTGCTGTGCGAAAAACCAAAATTGGCTTGCGCCACCGTTGCTATGCCTAGGGTATCGATGGAAATTAGCCGCTGGATTGGACCATCGGTGTAGCGATAGTAGGCCGAGGCGTACAAAAAATGAGGTCCCAACATTTTGCTGAACGAAAGTTCTAAGGCATCGGTGATTTCTGGATTTAAATCGGGATTTCCTTGCCGTACATTAAATGGGTCGCGGTAGTCTGGAAAGGGATTCAGCGACCAAAATCCGGGGCGGTCTATGCGGCGCGAATATCCCAATGTTAAATCCAATCCGGGTTTGGGGCTCCATTTTAGGTTGGCCGTTGGAAAAAACTGCAGGTATCTTTTGTCAAAGGCCAATATACTTTTTGATGCATACCCTTGGGCTAAGGTGTATTCGCTGCGCAATCCCACCTGATAATCCAAGGTTTTATGTATTTTCCCTGCCAATTGAAAATAGGCTGCAGCAACCATTTCGTCGTACCGGAATGCGGCAGTACGCAGGGTGTCGGCGAACCAGCCCGATGTACCAAGGCTATCGGTTTTTAAGTCGGAATCGCTGCGTCTAAGGTTTGATTTAAGCCCAAATTCAAGCTTTGAAAGCCCTTTCCATTTCAGCATTTGAACTCTATCTATTTGAGCACTCAGAACCCCATTTAAGGTTCCGTTTTGGCTTCGGCTAAAAATGGTGTCTATGGTTGGAAATGCATTTAGCTGTTCAAAATCAGCTTTTTCTGCATCTCCATTTATGCTGCTTGACACCGAGGCACTCCATTCTGAGCCATTCTCTTTTTCTTTTTTGGTCCAAGATAGATTGACATCGCCGTTCCACCCCAATTCCTCATTATCGACGTTTCTTTGGTAGCTAAAATTGGGTGTGTTGGCTGAATCTGAAAAGGTGTTCAGAAAGGTTTCAGGGTGGCGTTCTTGCCTAGGCCCCCCCAAATAGGTAAGAGTTAAGGTGTTTTTTTTGTTGGGGCTAAATTCGACCGAACCCGATACGCTGGCATTCATGTCGCTTCGGTGGCCCTCAATGCCTTGGTTTTGCCTTAAAAAATCTGTTCCAGGAAGGTAGCTGTTTCTTCGGGTGTAACCGCTCATGGGGCGGGTTGAACTTCGAAACGACAAGGAATTGGAAAGGATCCAAGCTCCTTTTTTTGCATTGAAGTTGATGGAGGCATTTGAATTGGCTGGCCATCCGCCACCGGCGCTGAGCTGCCCAAAACGACCATCGGGTCGGTCTTCTTTGGTGATGATGTTCAGTATGCTAACCCCTTCGGCATCGTATTTGGCCGAGGGCGAGGTAATCAATTCAAACCGTACAATCGACGAGGCCGGAATCTGTTCCAAAATTTGGCTCCGATTTTCGGCATTAAGCCCCGAGGGTTTTCCATTGATGTACACCAACAAGCTTCCTGAGCCCCGCACGGCGATAGCGCCATCTACATCTACCTGCACCAAGGGCACCTGCCTCAATGCGTCCATGGCCGAGCCCCCTGCGGCAATGCTGTTTTTTTGAACATTAAAAATCTTGCGGTCAACCCCCAATTCCATTTCAGGGCGGTCGTCGGTTAGGTTGAATTCAGAAATAGATTGAGCACTGGGATTTAAGGTAAAGGTTTGGCCGGCCTTGGTTTTCCAGTCTTCAAATAAGGTGTCTTTAAATGTGGTGTACCCCACCGCACTTATTTGCAACAGCAGGGGATTTCCTTCGGGCATGGGGAAACTGAATTTCCCTGTACTGTCGGCAATGCCACCGCCTAAGGTTTTATTGCCATTTGCCGCATTTTTTATGGCAATAGAGGCAAAGGCTATCGGCTTGCCGGTAACTCCATCTTTTATTCGTCCTTTAAAGTTTTGTTGACCCCAAGCCCCGCTGAGGCCCAAAATAGCGCCGGTCAACAGCAGCAGTCTTTTCCCGAATTTCGTTCCCAATGCCCTGTAGATTTGTTATTGCTTTATAAATAAAATGGGGCTCCCTTGGCCGTGTATTTGAAGGAAATAAACCCCAGAACTCAGTGTTTTGGTTGTGATTCCTTGAGCCGTGTTCCATAGACCCTTTTGCCTTGCTCGGCCAGAAGCATCTAAAATGGTGTAGGGCAGATTCTCTTCCAAACCAGTTAGCCAAAGCCGATCGGTTGTGGGGTTGGGGTAGGGCTGCAAAGCATTCTTCCATTCGGTCATGGACAAACTGCCGTTCATGGTTATGCTGCCGTCTTGGTTTATTAGCCACTGGTTGGGATCAATAATCAATCCTGTTAGTGAGCCAGTACAAGGAACAATGGCGGTTGAAGTGGGCTGAGTTAGATTCATGCGCACCACCGTGTCGCCGCTGGGGCGTTGAACCCGAAGTTCAAGGGGAACGTGGAAAAATGGAACGGAAGTCGGTACTGAGGTGGTTTGAGATACCGACAGCCAAAGGGTGTCATTCAAGTGCAAATACTCAATACTAAACGTCGGAAAACCTTCTCCATAATACCATTCCTGAAAAAAATCACTGAAATTCAACCCGCTGTGGTTCTCCATTAGGGCTTTAAACTGAGGCACGCTTGCGGTGCTGCCTCCATAGGTTTGAAGGTACAGGCGTAACCCTGAAAAAAACAGGGAATCGTTGTTGATTATTGAGCGCATGGTATGCAAAATGGCGGCACCCTTGTCGTAGGTCAAGCGGCCTGAAAACATTCGGCTTACATCTGTTGTGTCGGGGACGTTTACGCTGCCGCCAGGCGAGGACATAACGTTGGTGTGCGTGGCATTCATCCAGCCAAGGGCGTTCCCGTTTTGAATTTGTTCGCGGAATAGGTATTCTGAATACGAGGCAAAGCCCTCGTTTAACCATATTTCTCGCCAATACGAGCAGGTAACGTGATCGCCAAACCACTGATGCCCCAATTCATGGGCCGTCAAATCTCGATTAAAAAAGCCTTGGGTGGTCATGGTTTGGTGTTCCATGCCGCCGCTGAAGGGTGCCATGCAATGTCCGTATTTTTCGTCTGCAAAAGGGTAAGGCCCAAACAGCTCAGAAAATTCTTCCATCATATCCACGGTCTCGTCAATGTCGGCCTGAAAGTTGGGCAGGGTTCCCGGGTTGTCGTAGATGTAGTTTAAAATATACACCGGAGGCGAATTAACCGGATACGCGGTTATGGCATATTCTACGTACGTGGAAACGGAAACCGATAGCAGGTAGTAATCAATGGGATGCCTATGTACCCATTCATAGCGGTGGCGGTTGTTTGAGAGGGGCGTTATGGACTCCAACAAACCATTTGATCCGGCTTTGTTTTGGTTGGATGTGCTAATCCAAATTCGACAAGAATCGATTTTGTCGGTTAAACTCTGTTTGACCGGCCACCAGTCACGGGCAGAGTAGGGTTGAGACAAAGACCAGGTAACCTGGTTGCCCCAAGAGGGGCTGCTCCCGTTCGACAAGCCGTTAAAAAATCCGCCGTTGGGGGGCGTTCCGGCATAGGTTATGGAGGCCATAAAGGTTTGCCCCTGAGGTATGCTGTTGGGAAGGGTAGCGGTTACCACGTTCCCGTTGCGTTGGTAGGGAACGCCCTGCCCATTTATGCTTACGTTGCTAATGCTTAAGTTTGAATGCAGTTCTACAATATATTGATTCAACGGCTGCAAGGCCATTGCTGTTGTGCTTACGGTTCCGGCTACCGCGTTTGAACTGCGCTCCAACTCCAAATCCAAATGCACATACCGTACGTCATAGACGTTGGTGCCCGGAACATCCATGTGCACGCCTGGAACTATTCCACCCGACGCAGATTTAGAAATTGAACAGGGATGTTGGCTAATGCCACACACGGAACACAGAGTCCCAATGCATACGGAAAGTAATTTCATGGTCAAAGATATAGGTATAACCTTAATTTTGGGCAGGACTTTGCTGCCTATTTCTTAGCAAAAGACGGAATTCGAAGGCGGGTGCGGCAGGCAGGATTGAACCGAGAGCCCGCAAAGCAGAACGGCCATGGGCCCGCGTGCTGCAGACCTCCCGGTAAAAGCCCCTTGCCCGCCCCCATAAAAAAAGCGGTTCGACCGAAATCGAACCGCTTTTTTTGAAACCGTAAAACCCGATTTAAATCAAGGTTTATCGAATTTTTTATTTGATGAAAGGAATCGCTACACGTGCGTTTGTTCCGGTCAAGGTTAAGAAATATTGACCTGAAGACAAGCTGTTGGTGTTTACTTCGATGCTGTTGCTGCCTTCCATCAACGAAACTTGACCCAATTTGGCAACCTCGCGGCCCATGATGTTTACAATGCTCAATTCAGCATTGAAAGAACGGGTTGAAGAGAATGTCAAAGTTGATACTTCGTTCACTGGATTGGGGAACAAATTCATTTGGCTGATTCCGCTGACGCTTTCCAACGAAGTTACTGGAGTCAATTCTACCAAGTTTCCACCGTTGGGGAAAGCAACCCATAGACCGAAAGGCTGCAAATTGCTTACGTTTTCGTCGTTGGGGGTTAAGAAACCAGTAGCAAAAATGGTTAGACCTAGTCCTGACAATTGAGTCAATGGAGCTGCAAAAGTAGCTACAGTGGTGTTGTTGTCGTTTGCAGGGGTGATGCGGATTTGACCGTCAGCAATGGTAGGAATAGGCAAGTACCCTTGGTATTCGCCGAAGCTGATGTCATTAACCAATACGCTACCGGTAGAACCAACGGCATCAACCATAGGTGCATCGGGAGAGTGGTGGAATACTGCAATGCTTACAGTGGTAGGGCTGATAGACCAAGGGCGTGAGCCAGAAATCACGTCCAAACCAAAAGCTACATTTGTTCCGTTTACAGAAACGGAATGTGCAAAGTTGGTTCCGCCGGTGTTGGCTAGGCCTGCAGCTGCTACTTGATAGGTGGTGTTTTTCATTAAGGTAGCTGGAATTTTCACCAAGGCACCGCTGGTATCGGCAGAATTTGGAGCCGAGAACAATACACGGTAGTTGTCAGAAGGCACCAACAAATACTCCGTAGCTTCCAAATAACCTACATTGTTGAAAGGAATAACCGCACCGGCAGAAGTTACCACGTCGATGTCAACGGCAGCTACCATGGGATCGGGTGAATTGTGTACAATTTGAATGCGGCTAGCGTCTGTTTGTGGCAGGGCCAAAACGGTTCCATCAGGCAACGCAACGAACAAACCAAAAGCAGGCTGGCCCATAGCGGGAGATAATTTCCCAGAAGCAAATACCACACCGGCGGCTCCGCCAGCGTTTAAGGTAGCCAAAGGAATACCAAAACCTTCAACCATGGTGTTGAAGTCGGTGGCTGGAGTTAGCAACGACAACAAGTCAGCGGCAGGCAGGGTGGCTGTTCCAGTAAAGGCACCGAAAGCCAGGGTAGGAACCACTGGAGTTAAGGCATCTAAATTGGTGAAGATGGCCACTGCTGGTGCATCGGTGCTGCCGTGAAAAATATTTACATCAAAATCGTTTGAAGAACCTGCTGTCAAAGCACCGGCTCCAAAAAACAAATTGAAGGGGTGGCTTGAACTGCCAATTTCGCCAGCGGCAACAGCCACGTACGAAGAATTTGCCATCAAGGTAGGAAGAGCGAAAGAAACTAACGTATCGCTCAACATGGTTCCTGCACCAAATTCAGGGGCAATGGCAACGCGGGCGTTGGTCAAACCGGAAGGAACTTGCAAATATGCAGTGGCCGAACGGAAAGAAAGGTTGTCAACCAATGGATTGGCAGTGAAGCCAGAACCCAGATTGACATAAATGTCAACCGTGCCTGCTGCGGGAGTAGGACAGTTGTGAATGATCTGCACATTGGCATTTTGTGCCTGAACAACCACTGCGGTTGCTGCTACGGCAAAGAGGGATAATAATTGTTTTTTCATTGTAAATGGGTGTTATTTGAAGGTTAAACACGTTTGTTGGACTTTTGTTCCAATTCCAGGGTGTTTTTCTTTGCATTTTAATTTTCTTTCCAGTTAGATTCCTTGATTTGGTGGGCATTTCCTTACTTTGCACTGGATTTACGTTAACCAATTTTAAGATATGAGCAAGGCGTATCAGCAGCCGAACGAGGCTGACAGGTCGAAATTTTTGGAACAACTTGGTTCCGATCGGGTGCGTTGGGACGCGGAGGCCATTCATTCGGCTGCTTCTGATATGACCGAAGACCTGGTTTTTCTGCCCAGCCTGGTTGTTTTTCCTGAAACCACCGAAGAGGTGAGTCAAATCGTACGGCATTGCTACCTCCGCACCATTCCTTTAACGGTACGTGGAGCAGGAACCGGCTTGAGCGGAGGTGCGCTGCCCGTTGAAGGCGGGCTGGTTTTAAGCACGGCCCGCATGAATGCCCAGCCTAAAATTGACGAGGCCAACATGCAGGTTTTTGTTCAACCCGGCGTGATTACCCAAGTTTTGCAATCCTGCGTAGAAGAAAAGGGGCTGTTTTATCCGCCCGACCCTTCCAGCCGCGGTTCTAGTTTTATTGGAGGCAATTTGGCCGAATCTTCTGGCGGCCCTAGGGCTGTAAAATACGGGGTAACCAAAGATTATGTGTTGAACCTTGAGGTGGTTTTGGCCGACGGTCGAATCATGGAAACCGGAGCCCGCGTGCTAAAAAACGCCACCGGCTACAACCTAACTCAGCTTATGATTGGCAGCGAAGGAACCCTAGCCATCATAACCGGCATTACCCTGCGTTTGATTCCGTTGCCCACCTTGCGTTGGACTTTCTTGGTTCCTTTTCAAAACCCAAATCAGGCCGTTTCGGCGGTGGCCCATGTGTTCAAAGCCGGGCTTACGCCCTCGGCCATGGAATTTATGGAACGCGATGCCATAGCCTACACCCTGGCCAAGCGGCCCGATTTGGCCTTTCCCGAAGCAGAGTTGGCGCAGGCCTATTTGCTGGTTGAACTCGATGGGTTCGACGAAGACGAACTGCAGCGCCAAACCGACCGGTTGATTCCCGTTTTAGATGGCTTTGAACCCAATGAAATTTGGATGGCTACAACGGCCGCCGAAACCGAAGGCCTTTGGAAGGTGCGCCGTTCCATTGGCGAGGCGGTAAAGTCGCATTCCATTTACAAAGAACAAGACACCGTGGTGCCCCGGTTTTTCCTGCCCGAATTGCTTGCCTATGTCAAGGAATTGGGTGCCGAGTTCGGCTTCGAATCCGTGTGCTACGGGCATGCCGGCGACGGCAATTTGCACGTAAATATACTGCGAGGCAAGCTCAGCGAGCAGGCTTGGGAACAGGAATTGCCCATCGCCATCCGAAAATTATTCAAAAAAGTCAAGGAACTTGGCGGCACTTTGTCGGGCGAACATGGCATTGGCTGGGTGCAAAAAAACTACATGGATTTGGTTTGCAGCCCTGCCCAGCTTGAAATGATGCGGGGCATAAAGTCGGTTTTCGATCCCAAAAACATCCTAAATCCAGGCAAGATTTTCCCCGATGCACAGTAAGGAAGCTGGGTTTTTGCTTGGATTTTTTGGGCGGCAGCCGGGCTTTCAGGGGTTGTCCGCGGTGGCCGGAAGGCGGGCCCAGCGGGCTTGCGGTGGCTCCTGAAGTCGCCTCCGCGCCTCGCGGGCCCGGCTCCGGCCCCCTTGCGGGCAACTCCCTTCAATCCCTGCCGCACAACCCAACAAGCGTTTCCGTGTTGATTTTGCCAACCCCGGGCCGAACTCTTCGGGCCTTATCGCTTTTGCCAATCCAATCCAACCCCGGCATGAAGGTAAGCCTAAGGGACCGGCAATTTTCAGCCGGCTTTAACTCATCTTAAAAGCAGCAGAACTTTAAGGTAGGCAAGGGGAGGCCTTCCCGAACCGTGCCGTTTTGTTTTTCGAACTGTTTTAATCTCGACGCCCTAAAAACATCATGATATAATACAAAAGAACGGTCAAGGAAGACAAGGCTGCTACCACATAGGTAGTGGCGGCAAGGCGCAACGCATGGCTTGCTTTTTCATGTTCTTCGCCGTAGGTCAGGCCTGTGCTGTTCAACCACATCAATCCCCGGCGCGTGGCATCAAATTCCACCGGCAAGGTAATCAAGCTGAATAAGGTTATGGCCCCCTGAGCCACTATAATAATCAGCAGCATGGTGTTGTTGTCGTACATATTGAACATTAAGCCCCCAAAGATGGAAGCCAGAAATATGAAATTAATCACCTGGTTGCTGATGTTCACCAAGGGGACCATGGCCGAACGGAATTGCAAAAACGGATAGGCCGTAGCATGCTGCACAGCGTGTCCGCACTCATGTGCCGCCACCGCCGCAGCCGAAACCGAAGCTCCATTGTACACCTCAGGACTTAGGTTTACTGTTTTATTTGCCGGATTGTAGTGGTCGGTTAAACTGCCTTGAACGCAGGTTACTTGAACGTCGTTGATGCCGCTGTCCCTTAACATCCGTTCGGCTACCTCTCGGCCTGTGAGGCCAGATTTCAGCGGGACTTTGGTATAGGCGTTAAAACGGTTTTTAAGGCGCATGCCAACCAGCATGCTTACTACCATAAAAAAGCCAATGATTAAGAATAACATAGGATGTTGAGATTAAATTTTGGAAATCAAAGTTCGCTCTTTTTCAAGGTTTCTACAAGTGCAACCCAACCTAGGCTAGTTAAAATTGCATAAAGCCAAATTCGGTGCAATTTTAGGGGGGATTTTCGATTTGATTTGGCCTTTCAGGGGGCAAACCAAAAAGGGGTTTAAACCGGCATCTCCATTACCTCATAGGTTTTGTAAATTTCGCCGCCAATATTGAGCAGCGGCCGCTTCATGGGCTCGTTGTCTTCTACAATGTAGCTGGCTTCGGCCCAAGTCGCGCCCCGTTCCATTCCGCGCTGTGTAATTTGCAAATACATCAAGGCATCTAAGCCTTTTCGTTGGTATTCGGGCAAGACCCCTAGAATAACAATTCGAACGCATTTTATTTTTTTGGCCTTGGTAAACATATCTATCCAATTAAAAGGGAATAAATTGCCTTTCCACGACCGAAACACTTCGTTGTAATCGGGCAGGCAAATGCAACCTCCAACCACCTCGCCATCTACTTTGGCCAGCATGACCAGCCGGGGGTCCGTAATCTGCTTTAAATCGGTGGTTATGTGGTCAAATTCCGCATCGGTTAAGGGGACCCAGCCGTGGTTGTTTACTGTGGTCCAGGCTTTATTAAACAAGCCCCTAAAGGTTTTTACTCCTTCGTCAAACTGTTTCATATCTAAATTCACCAATTCGAACTTTAGCCGGTGCTTTAGGGCCGCTTCAATCCGGTCAATGCGCTCCCGGTTCTTTTCCAGAATTTTAATTCCATCAAACCGAAAGGCGAACAATTTTTTGATGGGCTGCAAACCATAGGCCAAGTACAAGGAATAATACCAACGAGCGTTGTAGGTCGATAAAATCACATGTTGTTCATCAAAGCCATCAATCATGACTCCATAGTCTTCGTTTGATGAGGGACTGGCGGGACCGCGCATGTGGGTATAATTTTGTTCTTTCAACCAGTTTCGTGCTGCGTCCAACAAGGCTTTTGATACCTCAACATCGTCAATGCATTCAAAGAACCCAAAAAAACCAACCCGATCTTTCCAGGTTTCGTTGTGCAGGTGATTGATGATTGCGGCTACCCGTCCCAGCACTTGTCCCTGCCTTAGGGCAATAAAGGCCTGCATTTCTCCGTGCTGAAAAAAGGGGTTTTTGTCTTTTTGAAAGACTTTTCGGTAACTGCTTTTTAGGGGAGCAACCCATACCGGGTCGTTTTTATACATTTTCCAGGGAAAAAAAATGAATCGTTCCCAATCCGATTTGCTTGAAACGGTTTGTATTGTTATGTGGCTCATGCTGCTGTTTTTAGCGGTACATCTGAAGCTGTTGTGGAACAAATTTCAAGGGTAAAAGTAGGTAATTTGCACATAGATTGCCAAAGATTCCTTGAAGGCTTTGCCTGTGTTTTAATGCGTTTTACCTTTGTGTATGGCGAAGTACAGCGGCTTTAATTCCATTTTCCGATTCAAGCAATTTTCTTTGCAACAGGGGCCGGGTGTTTTTCGCTTGGGAAGCGATGCGGTTTTGTTGGGTTGCTGGGCTCCCCTTTCTTTGGATGGGGGCCCTATTTTGGATGTGGGCACCGGAACGGGCATTTTGGCTCTAATGGCGGCACAACGCACCCAGCGCGAAGTTTGGGGCATTGATTCCTTGCCCGAATCGGCGTTCTTGGCCCTTCAAAATGCCCAATCCAGTCCTTGGGCCCACCGCATCCGCATGTTCCATGCTTCCATCGATTCTTTTCAGCCCCATTTTGCCCCTTCAGACATCCTACTGAATCCTCCCTATTTTTTTAACCACACTCCGAATGCCCAGCCCAATTTGACCCAAGCCAGGCATGCCAGCCCCGATTTGCCGCTGCGTTGGTTTAAAAGTCCCAGCTTTTCAACCATGCAGCAGGGAAACATCCACCTGATTGTTCCGAGCAGTTCTTTAGGGATTTGGGAGAAGGCTTGGAGCAGCCAGGCTTGGTTTTTGAACCGGCACTTGCAGGTTCAAGGTCGATTTCAAGGCCCAATCATTCGATCGATTTTAAGTTTGAGCCGCAGCCCCAGCCCCCCGCGAACCGAAACGCTGTATTTATATGAAAGCAACGGCGAGCGGAGCCCAGCATTTCAGGCGCTTAGCACTGAATTTTACTTGTAATGCAGCCATAAGCTGCAGTTAATCTTCTTGTACAATCCGGACCCGTACTTCTTGGATATTCCGTTCACTTACTTGGGTCATCAAAAACCGAAAGACTCCGATTTTAATTTCATCGCCCTGTTCGGGAATTTCTTGGTGGTGGAACAAGATAAATCCCGCCAAGGTTTCATAATCCTCATGCTCAGGAATATCTAGGTTGTATTTGTCGTTCAAGGCATCTATTTCAAGCCGTCCGGCCCACAAATAGGTGTGCTCGTCCAGCTGCTTATCGGTTAAAACTTCTTTGTCGTGTTCGTCCTGAATTTCGCCCACCAGCTCTTCGATGATGTCTTCTAGGGTAATGAGCCCTGCGGTTCCTCCGTATTCATCTACCACAATGGCCAGGGATTTATGCTGTTGAATAAACTGCGTCATGATGTCTTTGATGGGTGTGGTTTCTGCCACAAAGAACACCGGCCTCAAAATAGAATTGATGGATTGAGGCGAGGTGAATAAATCAAAGCTGTGGACAAATCCAATCACTTCGTCTATGCGTTCGGAATACACCACAATTTTAGAATGCCCCGATTCTACGAACGATTTTCGAAGCATTTCTACTTCGGCCGACTTTTCAATGGCTGTTATTTCATTTCGTGGAATCATGCATTCTCGGGCTTTCACCGAGGGGAATTCTAGGGCATTCTGCAAAATAAACACTTCGTTTTCTACTTCTGCGCGTTCATCTTTGGCTTCTTCGGTGAGTTGCCGCAAGTAGTAGTTTAAATCGGACAAATCAACCCCTTGGCTGTGTTGATTGGTTTTAATTTTTAAAACCTTCCGGACCACCAGGTTGCTAAATCCGGTAATTAAAATTACGGGCAATTTTAAAACGACATAAAAAACATAGGCTGGGCCAGAAAAAATCGACAGCATTTTATTGGGTTGCAAGGCAAAAATGGCTTTCGGCAGGTATTCGGCCACAAAGAGAATCAACACCGTGGCAGCTATGGTTTGCAGCACCAAACTGCTGAGCTCGGCACCTTGTGGGCCAAATTGATTCACGTATGCTTTGCTAATTAAGGGAGTGAGCCAATTTCCCATAATCAAGCCATAGACCACCAAGGCCAGGTTGTTGCCCACCAACATGGTGGCAATAAAGCGCGAGGGGCTTTGGGTTAGGGTATTTAGAATTCGGCCTGTTAAACCTTTCCTAGACTTTTCCAGTTCCAGTTTCAGCTTATTGCCGGTTATAAATGCAATTTCAATGCCCGAGAAAAAGGCTGAAAGCAACATAGAGGTCAACAGCAGAATAAAATCACCTATGCTCATTGGAGTGTAAAAGTATGCAAAAGCTTTTACTGGGCACTTTAAATCGGTGTAGGTTTGATGATTTACGAGCGGCAGGGATTGAACAAGGTAGCCCGAAGCGTTCCGGGCTCTGGCCCGCGTGCCGCGCAGGCGACCTTGGGAGCCCGCGCAAGGCCGCTGGGGCAGTTCCCGGCACGCGAGGACTACCTGTGAAAGCCCGGCTGCCGCCCCAAAAAAATCCAAAACCTTATAATTGGCTGTATTTATTTAGTGCTTGGGGGCTAAAAATCCGTTCTGGGCGCAAGCAGGTGTGCCGCCGGCTATTCTTCCACCACAAAAGTGCCTGCCGGGACCAAAAATTGGTACCTAGAAAAATCCAAATTGGCCTTCATGCCCAAGCCTGAAATCACCTGCCTGCCCGACCGAATCGAAACCGCTTCTGGACAGGTAATTTCCCCTTCCTTGTTTGGCAATTCACGCCAAAACAAGACCGAAGTTTTTAGGGTATCGCCTTTGGGATTTGTAACAATCACCGAGCCGCTGGCCCGAATCACATTGGTTTTTTCGAACATCACAGCCGAATCGGCCGTTAAGCTTGAAATCACCTTGCCACGGGCATCCAAAAACCGCATAATTAAACCTGCTGGCATTTGACTTCGGGGGTTTTCACCACCAAAAATTTCTCTAAGCGGGGCTTGCAATTCAAAGCGTTGCACACCTGAATCGCTGTAAGCCAAGAAAAAATCTCGGGTTACCAACAGGGGGATGTCTTCCGAAAGCGGCAGGGGGATGACCTCCTGCATGTTGTTTGAGCAGGCCATGAAGCCCAAGCCCAAACCTGCCCAAAGAAGGAATTTGTGCATTCTTTACCGGGTGCGCACCGTCGTTGTGGTCTGAATCCAGCAGCCTACACTCACGCTGTCGCCGTCCTTCATTTCAATAAAGAAGCAATCTGCCTTTAAAGGATAGGATCCGGCCATGTTGTTCAGTCTTTTTTGGGCTTTTTCTGCCACCGAAGGATCTATGCTTTTGGCTTTGATGTACTGGTCAGAAGCGGCCCAATAGGCACCAAACGAGGTGCATTTGTTGTCGGTAGTGCAAGTTCCGCCGGAGCTGGCATACAAATCTCCAATAAAAATATAGGGTTCACCCCAGTTGGGCTGAATTTCGGCGGCCATGCGTGCGGCCTGACGGGCTCCCGACAAGCTGCCTGCTTCGCGTTGGGCTGAGGCTTGAACCATAAGGAACTTGGCCTTTTTAATGGGGTCTGCTTCCAAGTCAACGGCCTTTTTAAACGCGGTTACGGCCTTGTTTTCTTCTTTAGCTAAGGTGTACATTCTACCTAAGCGAAGGTATGCGGTTGCATTTGGATAGAATTCGGCATTTTTTTCCATAATGCCGATCAAATTTGCGTTGCTTACATATTCTGGTTTTTTGGCGCAAGACTTCCGGTCCAAGGCCGCCGAGGTTTTCCGGATCCATGAAGAATCGCTGGATTTGCTGGCAAAATCCCGTTCCAATACTTCCATTAGGTTTTCGCAGGTCAAACAAGGGCCAGCCAAATCGCTCACTTTATTTTGAGCCAGTTGAAAGTTGTTCCATTTAATGCTGTCGGCCTCGGTTATATTTTCCAATCCACTTTCAATTAAATCGTTGATTAGGTTGTAGGCGTCAATGACGTCTCCGCAGTCTTTTTTATTGGCTTTGCGCAAAAAGGCGGTGTAAATCATGTGCAAATACATAACCTGGGCCTCTGTGTTTTCTTTTTCCAATTCCAGCACTCGTTTGCTCCAGCCATAAATCTCGTCCACTTTGTTTTTATCGTACAAGGCCAAGGCCTTCACCTTTTTGCCTAAAATAAATCCTTCGGTTCCGTATTTTGAATCCTGCCTACCGGCTTCAAATCGTCTTTCATACAACAAAAAGAGGGTATCTATCCATCCTTTTTTTATGCTTTCATCGGTCTCTTTTTTAATTAGATCTTGAAGCATGACTTCACCGCGAATGTACAAACCTGTTCCGGGCGTCAGGCAGTTGTTCAGCAAATACCGAAACGCGGGCAAGGCATATTGATAGTCCTTAATTTTGGCGTTGTCGGTAAAAATTTGAAACTCTTTTTTGCACTCATCGCTTCCTGCGGCCACTTCTTCGGTGGCCGATTCGTCTTGAGCCCAAGCGGCGTTGTTGAACGTACCTAGGGTCAGCAATCCAAAACTGAGTAATCCGATGTGCAAAATCCTGAAAGGGTTCATGGCAAGCGTATTTAGTTGAAAGTTAATTAAATCTGGGTTGATCAAACCACCAATCTCGAAGCGATATTCCCAGGGTAACTCGGACAAAAAACTCCCGGTACGACCCTGGAGCGTCCGAACCCATCCAGAGGAGTTGGGTGCCAATATTCAGGTATGAACCCAGATATTTGCTTTGGCCCATGTTTCTACCTCTTCGAAATCCATGGTTGAACGGTAAACCCAATCCAATTCCCATGCCAAACTCGGTGGTTGGAAATTTTTCAGGTTGAAAAGTATTGATTTGATAATGAACTCCGAGTCGAGCGATTAGGTTTCGGCTAAACAAATTTCCTTTGGCTTTTTGTTTCCAATTCCCTGGCTGGCCTTGAAATCCGAGTCCAATGCCCCAGCCATCGGCGTACAATCCTGCGGGGTCGTTGAAATACCGAAATTGGCTGCCTGTGGTATAGTGGGCATCGGCAACCCAAAGCCATTTGCCAGGGTTGCTCCACTGAATTCCTGCCCGCAGCGTGCTGGGCATTTCAACGGCGGCTCCGATTTCTTGACTCAATTGTAGGGTATCGCCCACCAAATTGAAAGCTCCGGCAACATATTGCATGCCCAGCTGTGTTCTAGATGCCGAAATGGGCATGCCTGGCTGATACGATACCCCAAGAACCAACTCATGCCGTTTCTTTAAGGTATCAATGCCCCCTTTTGCGTTTGGAACAGCCCGCTTGAAATTCAATTGAATTCGATGCTGTGCCCCAAAGTCATAGGAAATGGAACCCGCTTCTACTTCCTCGCGGTTGCGGGTCGAGAAAAAGCCTTGGTTTGCAGGCAAAATCAAATTCCGGTCGCGCGTCAACGAGCCAAAGGTGTAATGAATGCCCGCACCTAAGCTCAACCGTTTAAACAAAACAAAACCATGGTACCAGGACACGCGATTCCAGCCTCCACTTCCATTAAAAACGCGCTCCACAGGAATGGTATCTCCATTGCTTATAACCGATGAGGAATCGCGCATGGAATAACCAATTTGCGAAAAGGGTGAAAAAGAAAGGGCCATGGAATATTGAAATCCTTTGGTTTTTCTTAAAATAGGAAGCCCTAAGCTAAAATGGTTTACGTACAAATTTCCAAAGCTATACTTTGTATTTCCGATGCTGCGGGTTCCGCTGTTTACTTCGCTGCCCACCTGTAGAGTAACCAAATCTACCGCCGAAATGGAGGCAGGATTTAGAAAGTTCAAACTCATGGAATCCCGCAGGGCAGCTCCCGTTTGCCCCATTGCTGCTCCATGTTGAGCAAAAGGTCTTTGCCATTCTCCGATTCCATAAATGGAATAGGGCGAAAAGTCATCGACTTGTGCCTGTGCCAATCCTACCGAAACGAACATTCCGAGCAGTACAATCCGTTTAACTATGCGCATCAGCGGTTCCATTTCCATATATGCACCATTCCTTCAAAAACCAAAAGAGGTGCGGCAAAGATGCGATTTTTAGGGTTAGCCTCAAAATACTTCGAATCGCCTCCGGTTAGGTAAACGAATCCCTCTGGTTTTTGTTTTTTAAACTGTTGAATGCTTTCTTCGATTTCGTTCTTCCAACCTTTATAGGCTCCCAAAATAAGCGCTTCTTCTGTGTTTGTTGGGAATTGGGGAAGGGCATTGGGGTTTAAACCATCTAGGTTAACCAAGGGCAATTGACCGGTAAAGGCATGCATGGCTTTTGCCCGCAAATGCAAGCCGGGCGAAATGGGGCCGCCCAAATGGCCTTGAACCGAATCTAGGTAATCAACGGTGATGCAGGTGCCAGCATCTATAATTAAGGCGTCTGCATTTTTGTTTCTTGAAAATGCGCCAGCAACCGCTGCCATGCGGTCTGCCCCCCATTTGCTTTGGTCGTACTTGCTTGAAAAGGGTAGGGAAGTGTTGGCCCCAAGGCTTAAAATGGGGCCTTTCCAATGGTGTACAATCGCTGGAATTTCCTTTGACACCCCACACCATACCAGCGGGCAGCCACTTTCTGCTTCCGCCTCTGTTATTGAATTAGCTGCTTTTTGGGTCCATTCCCAGCTGTTCTTGGCTTCGTTCCATGCACTCACCTTGGCATTTGAATTGCCTGAATCTAAAGCATAAATAAGCGGTTGTTTGGTGTCCATTTACCCGTTTATGGCGCTTTGGCTGAGTGCGAAAATAAAAAAACCCCGCAACCGGGGTTTGTGGTACCAGTTGGAATCGAACCAACGACACAAGGATTTTCAGTCCTTTGCTCTACCGACTGAGCTATGGTACCTTAATTGGGGAGTGCAAATGTATAAAAAAAATGTTGGCCTAGTCGAATTAGAACAACTTTATGCGGTCAAGTGAAGGAAAAGGGGCACTGGAATTGTGCTTTGAGGAATCCCATTGCCCATGAAAACAGGTGGATTTGGTTAAAAACTGTACATCAAACCAATGTGGGGAACAAACCCAACGGCGGCACTTCCAGCCAATAAGATGGGCATTCGAATGCCTCCTTCTGCATACAAGAAAGGAGTTAGTTCGTACCTGTATCGGACATCGGGATTGATTAAGAAACCGCCCCCATCTCCGAACAAACCTCCTATGCCGGCATTGGCTATGATTTGCCCTTTACTCAATGGGAAATGGTAGCCGCCTTTGGCAACAAACGAAAATGCGGCTGGCCCAAAATTAAAGGAAACCAACCCCGCTTCAATTCCCCCCGAAATTTTTGGGGTTATTTGGTAGCTGATGTCGGCGGTCCATTGAAACCAAGCGGCAGCTCCCGAACTAACCACTGGCCCTATGCCAATATTGGTTCCGGTGAAGAAACCGATTGGCACACGGTAGGTCTGTGCTTGGGAAGCCATTGAAATTCCAAAAAACAATACAAACAGCAGAGCCAATTTACGCATACGGACTTTGGATTTTAGAAATGAATATACCACAAAAATACGCTAAAACCCTTGCAATCGCAAACGGTACCCTTGGTTTAATCTTCGGCCTTTTTGAGTATAATCGGCATATCAAGGGCCTCTAGTTTCGATTTCAATTTGGCATAATCGGCCACAACCACAATCCAAACCGATTGGGGATCTAAATAGCGTTTCAGGTGGAAATTCATTTGCTCTAAGTTCAAGCCTTTAAGCATGTTTTTTTGTTTCGTTGGGTAATCTACCATGGACTGATAGGTCAATATATTTTTTAAAATAGATTGCCGTTGCCAGGGCGTCTCATAATTTAAGGCATCGCGTTGGGCCATCGCCAAGCGGGTAAACTCCAATTCAGCTTCTGTGGGCCCTTGTGAGGTATATTCGCCCATTTCCCGTACAATTTCGAGCAAGGTTGAATCTGTTGTTTCATGCAAGAAGGAACCCGAAATTTGGAAATACCCCAAATTTAGGTTGGATTGGAATGCACCCCGAACCCCGTAGGTGTATCCCTTGTTTTCCCGTAAATTTAAGTTCAAGCGGCTGTTGAAGGCACCGGAAAAAGGAAAAACGGCAACGGTTGACATAAAATGAGGGCCTAGGGCTGAATAGGGCATGCCTGGAGAAACCCAGCGGATTTCGGACTGAGCAGACCCCGGCTTATCTACCACCACCAGGGTGGGCCGCATGGGGAATTTCAACTTTGGTATGGAAGATGTGTTTTCGGAGGGTTGCCTTTTGAGTTTGTTTAAGAAGCCCAATTCTGCTTCCAATTCCTGCGCATTTGAAAATCCTACGGCCGCGATCATGGTTTGAGAAGGCTGGAAAATTTTGTCGTACCATTCCAAAATATGTTTGCGGCTTATATCGCTGCTGCTTTTCACGGTTCCTGCTTCGGGCAGTGCCGCCCGGTGTCCTTCCATCAAGGTGGAATTTGCCATGTCAGAGGCCAAGGCTCCAGCATTGTTTTTTCTGTTTTTTAAATTCTCCACTTGTTGCTTCTTAAGGCGTTCCAAATCTTCCGCATCAAAGGCTGGATTTAGCAAACGCTCTTCTACAATTTGAAGGACATCTGAGAGGTCTTTCTTTAGGCATCGGATAGAAATTCCCGTTTCAAGGCTAGAATTGTAAAACGAGACAGATGCTCCTAGGGATTTCAAGCGGTCGTTCAGGTCCACGGCCGAGGATTTCAGCGATTTTTCTTCCAACAGGTCAACCATCAGTTGCCCAACCCCCGCCAATTGAATGGACTCGTTCCAATACCCCGTGGGCCAAGAAATCTGCAAAGAAATCAAGGGCAGTTCCGGATACGAAGTTCCTACGGCCATGGCTCCAGAAGCGAGGGTTTGTTTCCAAATTTGCATTTCGCTGTCGGGAATTGCCGCTGTGGCTTGGGGCTTTTTAGACCGATCAAAATCGTCTTTGCCCTTCGTGTAAGACACCTGAGCATACTCAGAGAGGTCGGCACGGTACCCATCGGGCAATGCAGGCCTTCCTGAATTGTCTGGAGCGGCCGCCGGCATTTCCACGTCTTTTGGTAAGCAAGAAAGATAGACCGCAGGCTTTCCTTTTAAGTAGGTGTAAAAGGCGGCCATTACCTGCTCTGGGCGCACGTTTCGATACCGGGCGATTTCGGTTAGCCTGTTTTTAGGCGAGCCGGTAAAGGTTTGGTAATAAGCCAGCTGGGCTGCTTTTCCAGATATTGAGGCCAAGCCTTGAATGGCTTCAGCCTCTTGTTGATTGGCAAACCGTTCAATGTCTTCAGCACGTACCCCCCGTTTTTCGAACGCCAATAGGCTTTTTTCCCATTCTGCTTTTAAGTTGGGCAGGGAAGCGTTTGGGAAGCCCGTCAGGCTCACCGAAAAATAGCCTGCCAGCTCGGCAGTAGAGTGGTATGCGTACGCCGATTTGGCCTTTTCTGTCTTTTCCAGCTGCTGATACAAAACAGAGCTCTTTCCATTCCCAATCAAATCCGAGAGAATGTCTAGGGCTGCTTCGTCTTCGTGCCTAGATTCAACGGTGGGATAGGCGATGGACAAAAGTGGAAATCGAACCTTGTCTTTGTAAGAAACAAACCGATTGGCTTGCAGCTTGGCCGGCATTGGCTGCATAGATTTAACTTCGGGTCCCCGCGGAATAGAGCCAAAATAGGTTTTTACCCAACTTAAACACTGCTCCCGGTCAAAATTGCCCGCAATGGTTAAAGTGGCATTGTTGGGTCCGTACCACCTGAGGAAAAACCGTTTTAAATCATCTAGATTTGCCGCATTTAAATCCTCAATGTAACCAATGGTAGTCCAAGAATAAGGGTGCCCAAAGGGGTACAGGGCCTCCATGGTTTTTTCATAGACCAAGCCATAAGGCCTGTTGTCGTAGCGTTGGCCCCGTTCGTTTTTCACCGTGGCTCTTTGAATTTCAAATTTCTTTAGGGTAACGGCATCTAAAAAGAAACCCATGCGGTCGGCTTCCAACCACAAAGCGGTTTCCAATTGATTGGAGGGCATCGTTTCGAAATAATTGGTCCGGTCTAAATTGGTGGTTCCGTTTAAGGTGCCGCCCGCTTCGGTTACAATTTTGAAATGTTCCTCATCGGCCACATTGTCTGAACCCTGAAACATCATGTGCTCAAAAAAGTGTGCAAACCCTGAACGGCCGGGCATTTCACGGGCCGAGCCTACGTGGTAGGTTACATCGACGTGCACCATCGGGTCCGATTTGTCGGGGTGCAAAATCACAGTCAACCCATTTTCCAGTTGAAACTTTTCATACGGAATTATCCAAAGATTGTTGGCATCTGCAGCTTGAAACTCAATAGGGGTGGTTTGAGCAAATCCATTCAGGAATAAACCCAAACCGAACCAAATAGAAATCTGTTTCATCGATGTTTTCATTTGTTCAAAGGTAAAAACTATTTACCCCAAATGTTCATCCTTCCCCAAAAGGGTGGCATAGGTCTTGGGGCTGTCTTAAAACAACTGAAAAGTAAAGGGCAACAAATGCTCGATTCCGCAACAACGGGTAAGCTGATCGCCAGGGCCTTCAAAAATGATGTCAATAGGTTCGTTGTTTTGCCTTGCTTGCGTTTCTGAAATAACCTGCCGGCAACCCCCACACGGAGCATACACGCGGCTTGCATCTTTCAATTCTGAAACCACTGCAATGCACAAGGTTTTAATTTTCACCTTCGGATGCGTTGCTCCAACAAAATTCAATACCACCCGCTCGGCACACATTCCACTGGGGTATGAGGCGTTTTCTTGGTTTGAAGCCGAAACTATTTCTCCGGTTTCCAATTGCACGGCTGCACCAACAAAAAACTGGCTGTATGGTGCATGCGCATTTAAGGCTGCCTTTCTAGCTTCTGCCAATACCTGTGCCTCAGCCGTACTTAATGCACGCTCTGAAAGAGTAAAAAATTCTGGAGCAACAACCAATTTTTGCATAGCAGTATGAATTTCGAAAGGGCGTCAAAGGTACATTAATTTACCTTCTAGGCCGCATCATGTAAGCAATGGCTTGCTTTTAACCAAATTCCAAATTCCCTCCCTGTTTTTTGGCTTGCAATTTTTTATAATTCCCCCCATGTCTATGGCTGCTGCGCTTTTTTATTCACTTCAAAAACATTCAGGTTGTCGTCAATTGGTAAAATGATGTTAACAGTAAGATAAACCGCCTTTCAGTTCCTACCTTTGCCTCATGAATTTTCCTGTTTTTTCTTCCTCCGAAGGCAAGCCATCGGCTTCGCCAAGCACCTATCTTTTTATAGGTGCTCCTTTGCGTTCCGTGGGCAATTGGCCGAGTGTGCTGAGTTCTTGGTTGGAGCCATTTGTAGGATCCAATTCCAAACCCGGATTGTACTCGTTTCAACATCCTGATTTTAAGGCTGTACTGATTGTTCCAGAAACAACCAACCTAGAAGCGTTTCGCCGGCAGGTTGCTTCGGTAAAGGTGGATAAAACAATCCTTGTTTTTTCAGCTGTGTCCAGTCAAATGGCTTTGGCCGGATTGGAATCTATGGCCTTGGGCAGTTATGCGTTTAAACGAACGGAAAGCTTAATTTTTTATTTTCCAGAAGCAAACGAGCAGGAGCTGAACGCGCTTTCTATTGTTGTGGATTCGGTTTATCAGGTCCGCGATTGGGTAAATATGCCCCACAACCAATTGAACAGCACCGTCCTTCATGCCGAAATCCAACGCATTGCTTCTTTGTATGGAATGAAGTACGAAGGCTTAGGCCCGAAAGCCATAGAGGCCCTAAAAATGGCGGGCCTAGAATCTGTGAATAAAGGAAGCGACAACCCGCCTTTGTTTGCCATTCTCGAATACTGCCCAATGGGGAAGGAACAAGATCAGCCCATCGTTTTGGTAGGAAAAGGCGTTACCTTCGACACCGGAGGCCACAGCCTAAAGACGGCAAAAGGCATGGAAGAGATGAAAGGGGATATGGCCGGTGCCGCTACGGTTTTGGGCGTGATGATGGGGCTGGCACGAAACAAGTACCCACAAAAGGTTGTGGCATTGTTGCCCGTTACCGATAACCGCCTCGCCCCTTCAAGTTTAAGTCCGGGCGATGTTGTTGCCTATTCCAATGGATTGACGGTCGAGGTATTGAACACCGACGCCGAAGGCCGATTGATTTTGGCCGATGCCCTTTTGTACGCATCAAAACTCAATCCGGCGTATGTTATGGATTTGGCCACCCTGACCGGTTCGGCCCATGCCGCAGTAGGCGAGGGGGCCATGGTTGCTTTCGAATCGGATGCCACGCAGGTTTTTGAAAAATTGAAAGCCGCTGGAGAAAGCGTAGGAGAGCACATTGTTCAATTTCCCCTTTTGCCTGAGTACGACGAACAGCTGAAGTCAACGGTGGCCGACCTTAAAAACATTGGAGGCGGATTGGCCGGTGCCATTACCGCAGCGTTATTTTTGAAACGATTTACCAGCTTCCCCTGGATTCACATCGATTTGTCCATGGCCTTGGCTTCAGCACCTTGCTATTACCGCACTGCTGGAGGTACAGGTTCTGGCGTTCGCCTTTTGCTTGAATTTTTTGACAAGGCCTCAAACCTGCCGATTTCCAAACCATGAAAGAGCGTAATCAAGCGTTGAATGTGGCCATCTCCCTCGGCGATATCCATGGGATAGGCCCCGAAATCATCCTTTCTGCTTTTCAAGAAGCACAATTGTTTAAGTGGTTTACACCCCTTGTTTTTGACCCCGCAGGAGCCTTGCCCCAGCTTAAAACTTCCTTTCCCGAACTGTTTCAAGACTCCGTTTGCGAAATCGGTCCGGGCGACCCCATTACCCCCAAAAAAATAAATATACTGGGGTTGCCCCAACACCCGCAGCCCCTGAATCCAGGGTCCCGAAACCCCGAGGGGGCAAAATTTGCTGTGGAATCCCTTAGGCTTGCTGTGGCTGCCATGCAACAAAACCAATGCGATTTCCTACTCACCTGCCCCCTAGACAAAACCTACATTGCCGAATCTGGAATGCCTTTTCCTGGACATACCGAATTTCTGGGTGACCAGTTTAACGGGCAAGCTCAAATGATTATGGTTGCCGGCCAACTTCGGGTGGGCCTGCTCACCGGCCACATGGCTTTAGAACAGGTAGTCAACTCCATTCAAGTTGATTCCATTGTTGAAAGCCTGCGGGCATTAAATGAAACCCTAAAGGTCGATTTTCAAGTAATCCGCCCAAAAATCGCCGTTCTTTCCCTAAATCCACACGCCGGCGACAATGGGAAGTTCGGTCGGCAAGAAGCCGAAATCATTCGCCCAGCACTAGACAGCTGCGTCGATAACCACGATTTGTTGGTTTTCGGACCCTTTGCCTCCGATGGTTTTTTTGGATCTGGGGCGTTCCGAAAATACGACGGAGTTCTAAGCATGTACCACGACCAAGGATTGACCGCGTTTAAAGCCTTGGCAGGGTTTGAGGGAGTTAATTATACCGGCGGTTTATCCATTGTTAGAACCTCGCCCGACCATGGGCCCGCTTTCGATTTGGCCGGAAAAGGCCTGGCCGACCCAACTTCCTTCAGGGAAGCTCTTTTCGTGGGCCGAGATGCCTTCTTTAACCGAGCCCTTTTTCGCGAGTTGAACCAAAATCCCCTGCCCATCGCCCCAAAAGCAAAGGGAACTTTTGAACGATAATCGCTGTTGTCTAACCTGCTTAAATGGGATTGTCAATATCTTTCCATAAAATTTTGAAAAACCCAGCAAAGGATTGACCAAACATCCCTACTTTTGTGGCCAAATTATAAACGAACATTTACTCTCATCATGGCGCAACCCATAGGTAAAATTGTACAAATTATCGGACCTGTAATCGACGTGCGGTTCGAAAACGAAAACGACATCCCCAATATCTTAGACGCCCTCGAAATTGAAAGGCCCGATGGGGCAGGTTCTTTTATCTTGGAATGCCAACAAGACATTGGAGAAAATACAGTTCGCTGCATCTCTATGGACAGCACCGACGGAATGCGCCGTGGAATGCAGGTGAAAGCCACCGGAAAATCCATTACCATGCCGATTGGTGAGGCCATCAAAGGCAGGCTGTTCAACGTTGTAGGCGAGGCCATCGACGGTCTTGGAGCGGTTTCTAAAGAAAACGGCTACTCCATTCACCGGCAACCTCCCCTGTTTGAAGACCTCTCTACGGCAACCGAAGTCCTGTTCACCGGAATTAAAGTCATTGACCTGATTGAACCCTACGCCAAAGGGGGTAAAATTGGATTGTTCGGTGGGGCTGGAGTCGGCAAAACCGTTCTTATTCAAGAACTCATCAACAACATCGCAAAAGGCTATGGCGGACTTTCCGTTTTTGCAGGCGTAGGCGAACGAACCCGCGAAGGAAATGACCTGATGCGCGAAATGATTGAAGCCGGAATTATCAATTACGGCGAAGAGTTCAAACATTCTATGGAAGAAGGCGGTTGGGACTTGTCTAAGGTAAACATGGAAGAACTAAAAGATTCCAAAGCTACCTTCGTGTTTGGCCAAATGAACGAACCCCCAGGTGCCCGTGCACGGGTAGCCCTTTCTGGTCTTTCTATGGCCGAATATTTCCGCGATGGAGATAAAAATTCAGACCAATCCGAAGGACGCGATATCCTGTTCTTTATTGACAATATCTTCCGCTTTACTCAGGCAGGTTCTGAAGTCTCTGCCCTGTTAGGCCGCATGCCCTCGGCAGTAGGATATCAACCTACCCTGGCCACTGAAATGGGGCTAATGCAGGAACGAATCACGTCCACAAAATCAGGTTCTATTACCTCGGTGCAAGCCGTTTATGTGCCTGCCGATGACTTGACCGACCCTGCCCCCGCCACCACTTTCGCCCACTTGGACGCTACCACCGTTTTAAGCCGGAAAATCGCCGAACTGGGTATTTATCCCGCCGTCGATCCCTTAGATTCAACATCCCGTATTCTTTCGGCCGAGGTCGTTGGCGAAAACCACTACCGCACTGCTCAAGCCGTTAAGGAAATTCTTCAACGCTACAAAGAACTCCAAGACATCATCGCCATCTTAGGGATGGACGAACTCTCTGAAGAAGATAAATTGGTTGTTCACCGCGCCAGAAGGGTGCAACGCTTCTTGAGCCAGCCTTTCCACGTCGCCGAACAGTTTACCGGCATCCCAGGAGTTTTTGTTGGAATCGACGATACCATTAAAGGCTTCAACATGATTCTAAACGGCGAAGTAGATCAATACCCCGAAGCAGCCTTTAACCTGAAAGGGACCATCGAGGAAGTGATTGAAGCCGGTGAAAAAATGCGCGCAGAAAACCGCTAAGAAATGAACCTCTTAGTTGTAACTCCCGACCAAACCCTTTTCAATGGCCCCATTAAACTGGTGCAATGCCCCGGTACCGATGGCTCTTTTGAATTAATGGACAACCACGCGGCTTTAATTAGCACCTTGAAAAAAGGAAAACTTCGCATTGTCGAAACTTCAGGCACTGAAACATCCATCGATATTCAATCGGGTGTAGTCGAAATTTCCGATAATCAAGTAACCATTCTGGCTGAAAATTAAGGGCTTTCCCCTTTTTTATCACCCCGATCCTCTTTCATTCCCCTTGCTTTGGTGCCAATCCCTGAATGCCTAAGGCCTGCATTCGGCCTTCTTTCTAGGGCATTTCCCTAAGCAAATCTGCCGGCAATACCCTTCTTTCAGGTTTTTAGCATCGCCCCTTTGCGTAGATTGGCTTTTAACGGCACAATAAACCCAGGGTTTGTTCCCCAATGCCGTCTAAGCTCTGTATGCCCACATCTGAATTTCCGTGTTGCCCCACACCCGGAATTGCGAAGCGGCCTTCGGATTCTGGATGCTCTGCAAACAATCCCATCCGATTTTAGATTGCGTTCCGCTTGCATTCCTCCGTTTGCTGCAATTGCCCCAGGGCTAGGTTGAGCTCCCTTGGCTTTGCTTTCGCTGCAAAGGCGTTTCTTTGCTGCAATTGCCCCAGGGCTAGGTTGAGCTCCCTTGGCTTTGCTTTCGCTGCAAAGGCGTTTCATGGATGTTCAAGCCATTTTATTTCAAACTGCATTGTCCGGCCCACCCGAAAATCGACCAAATAGGTTTCCCCAATGGGGCAGCTTGGCCACAACCAGCATCCACTTGCCTCTATTGCTCAGGGCGGTTCTTCCAACCACTTTATCGTATCTACGCTCCACAACCTTCAAAAATCCACTTGTTTTTCGATGCACAAGTCCACAACAAAGGGCGCAAAAGATGGCAGCAAGGGGCGAAAACTGGAATAAACCCCGCGCTCGATTCCGCTGTGCATGCCATAAGTACAATACCTTGTGGCCACAACCGAAGGGGCATTCGGTTTGTTTACCGCACCCGCACCTGAAACATGGGCTGCCCTTCTAAAAACCCCCTCAACTCGTCGCCTCTGTGTACAGGTCCAACCCCTGCCGGCGTTCCCGTAAATACGACATCGCCCATTTTCAAACTGAAATATCTACTAATATAGGCAATAAGAGTTGGAATGGAATGCAGCATGTGAGCGGTGTTCCCAACCTGAACGGGGATTCCATTTTTATGCATTTCAAAACTCAAATCCCCAAGGTCGGCAAAATCCGAAGCGGGTTTAAAATCGCCCAAGTAGGCCGACCCGTCAAAGGCCTTGGCTTTTTCCCAAGGCAAGCCTTTTGATTTTAAATCCGTTTGCAAATCCCGAGCGGTAAAGTCAATCCCCAATCCAATTTCTGAAATATACCTATGTGCAAATTCCTGTTCAATGCACTTTCCGTTCCGACCAATTTTCAAAATCAGTTCGCATTCATAATGAATGTCGTTCGATATGGCTGGAATCACAAAGGGATTGTTTCGCTGCATGACCGCCGAATCTGGCTTCATAAACAAAACGGGCTCTTCAGGTACTTCATTCCCCAATTCCCGGGCATGGTCGGCATAATTCCGACCTACACAAATAATTTTCATACCTGCCTTTATTTCAAATCCGACTTCGGTTTTTTCAGCACCTGAACAAAAAAGTAAACGGTGCATCCCACCACCAGAATTTGGGTAATTAAATACGTAATCAGAGCCGAAGTATTCATGGGTTTTGTTTGTTGCGTTTTAAAGAGGCCAAATAGACCAATAGGGCTATTCCAGAAAATAAAATAATCAATAGGGTTCGTCCTACATTCAAAAGCAGCACATGTTCGCGCCGCAGCGATAGTTCATGTTGAAGCCGATCTACCTCGGTTCTTTGCTGCATGGGATTCAACTGCGATATCTTTAACTCCAGCGCTTCAATTTGTTCGTTTTCGCTGGCATTCATGCCCTTTTTAATCAGGCTGCTGTTGTCCATGTTCCATCCTTTCCCCGCAAAAAGATTGTTCAACTCGTGTCCCCAGTCTTGGCTCTCCTCCACTCGGTAATCGCTACGTCCCAGTTCGGGAGAATGCGTTTGCACCCAGCTTCTCAATGCGGCTGTGGATGCAAACCGGGCCTTAAACTCCGATTTCGGCAAGGCCGCCGAAACCTGCTCCTCTTCTACGCGAATTTGACCATATCCTTCTTTCTGCAACATCAAACCCAGCTCGGTGGCTTTTGCCTTCGAAGCCGCTGAAAAATGCAAAACAGATCGGGTAGGCGGTGTTATCAATGCCGCCGTAAATACCCCCAACAGCATAACCGGCGTTACAAATTGAATAATAAACTTAAATACCTTGGGAATCTGTATGTCGGCCCCAAGGTTTATTTCAGCCCAGCCTTTTTTCATCCCAAATATCCAAGCAAACAACACGGCCTCGGCCAAAGCAAAAAACACCAAGCCCACTGTTCCAGCCCAATAATCGTACTCGTCAAAAATGGGTTGAGTCAAAAACGAAATATGCCCTGTTGAATCGTAATCTACGACATAACCTAAAACGGTGGGCAAGCCAAACATCAATACCACCAATCCAAAACTCAGAGCTGCTTTTTTATGTGGGACTTTAAATTCGTCCTTTAAAAATCCAATCCAAGGCGTTCCCATGGCCAACGACGAGGTGATGCCCGCAAAAAACAACAATCCGAACCAAAAAAATCCGGCAAACTTGGCCAAAATCGGTCCCCACTGTTCAAACAAGTAGGGCATGGTTTGAAAAGCCATCCCAAAACCTGCATTGTCCAATACCCAGTCAATTCCTAAGTACCCCGCCGCAATCGGTATCACAATCATGCTCCCCAAAACCACTTCTACAAATTCATTCACAAATCCAGAGGATGTTGCGTTCAAAGCAATGTCTCCTTTGGATTCTACATAGCTGGCATAACAATGTATGGTTCCCATGCCCAACGAAAGGGTAAAGAAAATTTGCCCGGCTGCAGCCAGCCATACTTTTGGATTGGCAAGCGAATCAAACTGCGGTGTCCATAAAAAGTTTATTCCGTCCCAGGCGTTGGCATCGGGCACTGCCGCTGAAGCCCCCGAGGTTCCTAAGGTTAGCCCTCGAACAGCTAAAATCAAACCAAAAACAATCAACATTGGAACCCCAATTTTTGCTACTTTTTCTATGCCCGAAAGGCCCGTTGACAAAATGTAGGTGTTTAGTCCCAAACACAACAAAAAGAAAACCACCCCCTCATACGGAATGCCGGTTGAACTTTGCCCGGCATCGATGTACTTTAAAAAGAAATAGGCCGATTCACTTTGCGATAAATCGGAAAAAGTGCCCACCACCGAATGGTACATGTACGACAAAGTCCAAGACTCAATGTAGCAATAATAGCAGGCAACAGCCACATTGGTGAAAATCCCAAACACGCCCAGGTACTTCCACAGGGCCCGTTTTCCCATCGAATCAAATATAAAAGGCGTGCTGTGGTTCCCTTGCCTCCCTCCATGCCTTCCCATGGCCCATTCTATCCACAGCAGCGGTATTCCCATCAGCAAAAAGCAAATTAAGTACGGAATCATAAAAGCTCCGCCCCCGTTTTGCACGGCCTGTACCGGGAAACGCAAAAAATTCCCCAGCCCCACTGCATTTCCGGCCATGGCCAAAATCAATCCAACCCGGGAACCCCATTTTTCTTTTTCTAACGACATAAAACCTACATTAAGGATTTGAAATCGAAGATACAATTCTTTTTTTAGCCAGCCTTTTTAGGTTGTTTGGGCGGCAGCCGGGCTTTCAGCGCTACTCCGCGGCTCTAACCGGGCCGCAGCATGGGCAAAAGGAGCTCCCAAGGTCGCTCTTTTTCCCAAGCAGCGGCAGCCGGTCAGCCCCTTGCGGGGTAGCTGCTTCAATCCCTGCCGCAGCCGCACACATCCTTAACCTTTATTTCTTCAGAAAGGCCTCTATTTGTTCAATCTCTGCCTCTAAATCACCTCGAACAGCCTGCAAGTCTCCCCGCAGTTTTTCTGCTTCCTGAAATACGGTGGGACTTGAATTCGGAAAATTTTCGTGCAGGATTTTTTGAATTTGCCCTATTTTTTGACTGATTTCTTCATACCCCAAGGTGCGAAATCCCGAAAGCCAGCGGTGTTGTATTTGAAACAACCGTTCCCCATCGCCCTGCTTTATTTCCGCCTCCCAATCCCTCAAATTTGCATCAAATTCGACTCGAAATTTTACAAGCAACCGGAGAATGGTTGGGGCATCGCCCGCAAACGACCGAAACATCGAATTCCCCGGACTTAAAAACCTACTCATCTTTGCCCTTTGTTTCCCGCTTCAATAGGTTGTATATGCTGCTTTTTGAAATCTGCAGTTTGTCGGCCACCACCAATACTTTCTGCTTGTATTTCTCCATATAATGGAAAATGATTTCGTTCTGATATGTTTCCATCGTTTTCTCTTCGGTCAACAAAAGGTGGTTCTGTTTGCTTTGCCCTTGAATAACAATGTCTTCAACATCCACAACGGGATGCTTAGCCAACACCACAGCCAATTCAACAATGGCCTTTAATTCCCTTAAATTTCCGTGAAAGGAGTGGTTTTGTAATTTCTCCATGGCTTTTTTCGAGAACATAGGCACATCAGGTTGCCTGTTTGCTGCCGATTGCCCTAAAAACCAATTGGAAAGCAGTTCAATGTCTTCCTTTCTTTGATTCAATGCCGGCATCTCAATCTGCATTGCGGTCAGCGTAAAAACCATTTCAGCCCCCAACAAATTTGAGTTAAACCAATGCTCCGAGCCAGTTTGGCTTAAAAATACCAATCGGCCCAAAACCTCAAATCGATAATTGCTGCCTTTGGCATAGAATTGCTTGCTGCGTTGCACCTGCACCAATTGTTCTAAAATATGCACCGGCAACCGTTCAAAATGTTCGATCACCAGCGTCCCTTTGCCAATTTGAACCAGCAAACCTGTTTCGCGTTGAATTCCGGTTGAACTGATGAATTCCTGACCAAAAAGAACGGTGTTGCATTGTTCCTCGGAAAGGCCTATCGGACTAAAAACCTCAAAGGGCTGCGAGGCTAGGCCGGCATGTTGGTGAATGTATTTGGCTATGGTTTTTTTGCCGCTGCCACTGGGACCAAAAATTAAGATGCCTGCATCCAATTTCGACGCTTTTTCGGCCATGCTTTTTGCCCGCACAAACTTGGCGTCTTTTCCAATCAACTGAACCGGTTGAATAGACTTGAACAGCTGCTTTTTCAATCGCAAATTCTCCCGTTCCAGCTTTACCTCTTTCAGCAAATTTTTAACAATGTTCCACAACCGATCTCGGGTTTGATCGTTTTTCACCAGGTAATCGTAGGCCCCTTGTTTCAATAAATCAACCGCCGTTTCAATGTCTTCCTGGGCCGAAACCACAACGACCTTTGAATTTTTATCTTTTTCTAAAATGCTCCTTAAGGCATCTTTCCCGCCCATATCGGGCAAACGGTAATCTAAGGTTATCAGTGCGGGCTTTAAACCAACCGTTTCAATGCATTCTTTTGCAGTACTAAAGCGATGCACAGCCACATTGGGAAACAACTGAATGGAAGCTTCTAAAAACTCCCCATACCAAGGGTCGTCCTCAACAATAAATATCTGAATGACTTCATCAAGCATTTAATCCATTTTCTAGGTTAAAAGTACGCGATAGAAATTTAAAAAATAAGCAGCGCAAACTAATTTCAAACGAACGTTCAATTTGTAAAGCCCTTATTTTAATTTTATGCCATGTTCCGTTTGCAGCTGCCAACCGATCCCCGTTGGGTAAATTTAGCCACCCAAGATTTATCTGAAATTTTGAGCGACCACGCTTGGTGCGAACAAAAGGCCGCATCTTCTGCCATTTCTTTGATGGTGCAGTTTCCTGAATATCCCGAATTGGTGGAACAAATGAGTGCCTTGGCAAAAGAAGAAATGGAGCATTTTCAAAGGGTTTTTTCTGCATTGAAACAGAGGGGCCTCTCTCTGGGTCGCGAACGCAAAGACGCCTACGTGGGTGCTTTATTGGATTTTCAAATAAAGGGCCAATCTGCACAAAACCGACTGCGCGACAAATTGCTGATGGCAGCCTTAATTGAAGCCCGGAGTTGCGAACGCTTTAGATTGCTGTCGGAGCAGCTTCCCGACCCAGAACTCAAAGCCTTTTACCGTGAATTAATGGAAAGCGAAGCCGGCCATTATACCCTGTTTATTGCCTTAGCCCGAAACCTGACAGGCCGCGATGCCACCGATGAACGCTGGAAAGAATGGCTGGACTACGAAGCCGGAATTTTACTCCAGTTTTCAGAAGGCAAAGGCATTCACGGATAATTTAATGCATCAAAGAGCCAAATTTCCTGCTGCTGTTTTTGGGGTGCCAAATCCGATGCCTACCTTTAACCGATTTATCTGAATCTGGGTTCTACTCCTAATTTACACTCGAATGCAAGTCTCTGTTCTGTTTTTTCTTTTAAGTTGGCTTTTTTTTATGCCCCTTGCCGCACAGGGCGTACTCATTTCGCCTTCCGGTGGCCAACCCGACAGTTCAGCCATTTTAGAATTGGCCGACACCGCACGCGGGTTTTTATTGCCCCGCATGAGCACAGCCCAACGGAACAGCATTCCCAGCCCGGCTGTTGGATTGCAGGTGTACAATTCCAGCACTCAATGTTTGGAGGTGTTTATGAGTTCAGGCTGGAGAACGGTATCGTGCAATTGCCAGACCTTTCCCAATGCAAGCTTTGCCTTTAGTCCAGCAAGTCCAGGATTCGGACAAAATGTGGGTTTTACTCCAGCTCAATCGGGACTTCAATACCAATGGGTTTTCAATTCGGGTTCGCCCGCTTCTTCTACTTCCTCTAGCCCTTCTGTGGCTTGGTCAGGTGCCGGCACCTATGCGGTGGTACTCCAGGTTACCGACGGAAATGGGTGCAGCAGCGTGGACAGCCAAAATGTGGTGGTTTCAAATTGCCCAATTGGTACTCAAACCTTTTCGGCAAATGGAAGTTTGGCCAGCGGTAGCATTCAGACCTTTACTGTGCCCGGCTGCGTTACCTCTATTGTTGTGGAAGCCTGGGGCGCTCAGGGAGGAAGCAGCAGCACGGCAAATGGGGGCTTGGGAGCCTATGCAAAAGGCACTTTTTCGGTGGTAGGGGGCGAGGTTGTTCGCATTTTAGTTGGCCAGCAGGGTGAAGCCGGCTCCAGCGGTCATGGCAATTGCGGTGGTGGGGGGGGCGGTAGCTTTGTAACCCGCAACAACAACCAGCCCATGCTGGTTGCTGGTGGAGGCGGGGGAGCCGGTACCGCAAGCAACAGCGCCATTCGAAATCCAGACCCAGGACAAACCGGGAACAATGGAACGGCAGGAAAAGGAAACGGGATGGCTGGAGGCACTGCTGGAAATGCGGCACCTTCGGTTTGTCCAAACTGCGGTTCGACCAACGGAGCTGGCTTGCTCAGCAACAGCCAGGCTTATGGAGGAGGCTACGGAAGCAGTGCTATTGCATTTGTAAATGGAGGCAATGGTTCTACTTCTGCCAGTGGTTACGACGGTGGATTTGGGGGCGGTGGCGCTGGGGCCTTTGGTGCCGGAGGTGGCGGAGGCTATTCCGGCGGCGGTTCTGGAAATTACACCGGCACCACCGACAACAGCGGCGGGGGCGGCGGAGGTTCTTTCAACGGCGGTTCAAACACAACCATGCAATCCGGAATTCAAAGTGGGAATGGGCAGGTGGTAATCACTTGGTAGTTGGTTCCCCAATTTTCCCGAATGCCTTTTTAAGCAATAGTGGGGTGGTTAGGGTGGTAACAATTCCCATTACAACCAAAATCGAAAATACCTCAGTATTTATAAGGTTATTGCGGTACGCAATATTGGCAATAACCAATTCCATAATGCCCCGCGCATTCAATCCAATGCCTAAGGTGAACGAGGTTTTAATTGATAATCCTGCCATTCTTCCGCCCAAAAATCCCCCCATTATTTTTGATAGGTAAGAAACAATCAATATTCCAAGCAAAAGACCAACGTTCTTAATCGAAGTGAAATTAAATTCAAGACCTATTCCTGAGAAAAAAATGGGAGCCAAAAAACCCATGGCCATATTGCTGCTGGTTTTTTCAATGGCATGTAAATTGTTTTTTCCAATGAGCGATTCGCTGATAAGCATGGAGCCAAAAAAGGCTCCAACAATAAAATGAAGCCCTAAATTTTCGGTGAAGGTTGAAAACAATAAAATAAAAGCGAAAAACAAGGCGAACAGGGGTTCCTTCCCTTTTAAAAAAGACACCAATTTATCCAAGGATTCTTGAATATAGTTCCCCCTTTTTAACAGTTTTCGAATCATTAGGTAGGCAAAGCTGAGTAGGACCAAAAAAACAATCAATTTCAACAAGGATACTCCACAGGCTTTAAGAATAGACATTACAGACATGTCCGTATCTTTAATGTTGAGCAATACCCCTAAAATAGAAAGGGCAAGAACATCGTCAAAAATGGCAATCGAGATAATTTTTTGACCTACCTCAGAATTAATTTTACCCAAATCCATTAAAATACGAATACTCACAGGCAGCGCCGTTATGGCTACGCACAAGCCTATGAAAACACTGGTTATGACATCCTGGTTAAATACATAACCAATCCCAATTCCCCCAATTATGGGGATGAAAAAGGCCATGATTGAAATGATGATATTCCGGCCTCTCAACGATTTTAAAATATCGTCAATATTAATCTCAAGTCCTGCAATAATGACCAGCAAAAAAATTCCTAGTTCCGAAATTACCTTTATGTCTTCCGTCCTGTGGATTAAATTCAGAATGCTGGGCCCCAAAATGATGCCTGCAATAATTTCTCCAATCATGGCAGGTTGCTTGAAGCGCTCAAAAACCTCTCCCAAAATTCTAGCTGTAACCAGTAAAATAAGCAGATTGGTAAAAAAAGGCAGAACCTGGTGAGTGCTTTCCATCATCTGCTCAAAATTAGTTAAATTTTAAAGAGCAGCATTTCAAAGCCTTTTAAATAGGTGTTATGAATGGGTACTCATTTTTAATCCGAATAAAGGATTAAAAGGGCTAGGGCTCGATTTATTTTAGGGTATCTAACTCTTCAAAAATATCGACAATAAAATCTAAACCAAGATTCGCTTGGCCGGCCCAGCTGTCTTTTTGAATGCTCCGAACCGACGCAACAAGTTCAGGGACTTGTTCAAAGGCATACATTTTGCCCGAACCAGGCACTTTTGTTTTCATCATTTGCCCACCAAACAGCAGGGCCAAATAATTCAAATAAATATGGGCATTTGCATCTTCTTGGCTTAGTCTTTTTAGAAAGGCCACATAGGTTTCTGCGGCAAGCACCTGCTTTGGTTCTATGCCCAGTTCCTCTAAATCTGTTTGAATGGATTGGCTGCGCTCAAAACCTGGGTGGGGCAAAGTGAAGTGCGATTCTAAGGTGGAGAAAATATCCCACTGGGTTTTTAGGTAATTCGCATATTGGGCAGGGCTTAATTCTCCTTTAAACATTTTTTGATTGAAGGGCATTTTCTCTGCCTTGGCATGCCGTTCGGCAATGGCTTCTTTTAGTGGTATCATAGCATTAAAAATTAAAATGTTGCTTTTAAGCCCAACTGAAGATGAAAAGGCATTCCAGGGCGCCAACCTGCGGGGCGAGCCGCCACCAAATAGGTTGACTGTCCAATGTTTTGTGCCCGAAGCTGGATGGTAATTTCGCGGGTTAAGAGTACATGGGCCCCGGCATCAAACAACAGCACCGGGTCTATTCGCTCGGCCGGGGCAATCTCGCCCTGTCCTGGCCGTATTTGTGCCGCATTGGCATACCGTCCCTGTACGAATATTCTAAATCGAGCATGTTCTAATCCTACGTTTAAGTTGATTTGGTGTTCGGGCAGGTATGGAAAATGGTCTCCGGCCAAGACGGTTCCCCAATCGCTGTTTCCGCTTACAAACGAACTTAAAAAGCGGGCTTGCATCCAGGTGTAATTTACAGAAAAAGGCAATCCCCAGCGCTTGCTTTTTCCGAGCAATAGGTCGGTTGAAAAACCTGCTTCAATTCCGAAGCATTCGGCAGCACCTCCATTGTACATGTCGCCTGTTCCACCTCCGCCCCCGGCATTAAAGTCAGAACCCAGCAGGTTTGAAAAATCGGTAAAAAACCCGGTGATAAACCCATGCATAAATTGCCGGTCAAAACGCCCACCTATTTCATAGTTGATGGAGGCTTCGGGCTGGGTATTTGGATTGGAACCTGGAGGAGAAAATCCGCGGTGTACCCCTGCAAAAGTTGACCATTGCTCATTGATTTGATACCCCAGGGAGGCTCCAGGAATCAAAGCAAGCTGGGTGTTGGATTGTTCTATTAAATCGATACCGCTGCGTGCAGTGTCGTTTTTGCCATAGTTCAGGGTTTGCATTTCTACATATTCAACCCGAATTCCTGGCCTAAAATTGAGTCCTTTCCAAGATAAACTGTATTGGGTATGGCCCGAAATGGCCATAGCTTTATCCAATCGATTGGCATCGGTTCCTGGAATTCCCGATTCGGTTTTGTACATATTTCCATTGCGCATGGCATACCAATCGGACCATTGAAAGCGGTCGTGTTCGTCCCAGTGCAAGCGCAACCCTGTGTTCAGCTCCTGTTTTACCTTTTCTCCCCAATTTAAAATAGAACGGAATTGAATTCCCTGCGAAAGGTAGTTTCGGTTGTTGGCTTTTACTTCTAAGGCTTTGTTGTGCGAGTCGGATTCCCCTTTTAAAACGGCTACAGCGGCCGCATTGGATTCCGGGTCGCTTAGGGCTTCATTTAGACCAATGCTTGTTCCTAAGCTGTCGTAAAATTTGTCCACCTTATACCAATTTCGCCACAGCTCGGTTCTGTATCCAGTCAGGCTAATTTCCCCTTTTTTATGGGTGTATGAATAGGTTAAACTGCCCTGCCGTTGGCTGGAATTAATTTGGTCCATTTGACTGCCGGCATACCGTCGGTAGGGCGTAGCTTCTGCATCTTGACGGGTAAGGCCTAGGTAGGTTTCGTTGGCTTGTTCGTTTACCCCCGCTATTTTGGCGGTCAAAGCATGTTGCTTTCCATTCTTTTCGTTGCTGTTTACCCGAATTTTTGCCATTAAGTCGTTTCGATTAAAACCGGTATTCCCAGAACCGTCAAGGGTTTTAAATCCGTTGTTGGCTAGGTTGGCCGTTTCAACCACATAGGCTGCATTTTTATGTTTGTTTCCAACCCAAGCCTGTCCTTGCCTATGGCCAAAGGTTCCAGCCGAGATGGAGACGTTTCCGCTGAATTCATCGGGAATGGGCGCAGAAATAAAATTGATTGCTCCACCGCTTGTAAATGGGCCGTACAGCAATTGACCTGCCCCTTTTAATACTTCAATGCCCTGCATCCGCATCACATTGGGAAAAAAATAGGCTGCGGGGGCAGAATAGGGGGCGGGTGCCATTAAAATCCCGTCTTCCATGATGGTGATTCGGCTAGACCTTTCAACGCCCGAGCCCCTAAGGCCTATGTTGGGGCGAAGTCCAAAGCCATCTTCTTCTTGAATGCTGATGCCGGGAATGACCCTTAAGGCACGGTTGGGGTCGGTAGGCGATAACTTTGCCAATTCCGCTTGAGAAATAAAAATTCCGGATCCAGGAATCCGGTTTGGATTTGTTAATCGGTCGGCCAGAATCATTGCTTCTTTTAGTCTGGCAGAATTGCTATTCATCAATAAATGCAGAGTAAGGGTGTCGCCCAATTCCATTTTTCGGCTTTCGCGCAGGGGTAAATACCCAATGGAGGAGCAAATTATGCGGATATTTCCAGGCTTATTGTAATTCAATTCAAAAAATCCAAGTGCATTGCTGGCTGTAATTTTTGAACTGCCTTCTAATTGAATGTGTGCCCCTTGAATGGGGGTCTTTCCATCGACCTCGGTAATGGTACCTTTAATTAAAAACCCCTGAGCTGCAATGATTTGAGAAAAGAGGCAGACAGCCAAGACCAAAAATGTTCTAAGGGAGGGGGCAGCGTTCATTTGTCTTCTTTACAAGGACAAAGAACTTATTTAGAATTATTCTAAACAATCCCGTTTTTGGGGGGATTTTTTTGAGCTATCCCCTTTTTGGGGGAGCTTAATTAAAACGGAGGGTAAACCCGGCCATAAAATTTCGACCGGCCATGGGGTAAACGAAGTTTTCTGTGGTTGTTTCCCCACCAAAAAGGTAGCTAAAGGTGTATCCATTTGGGGCATACCTGGCGTTCCAAAGGTTAAATAGAGTGCAATGCAAACCCAATTCCAGTCCATTTTTCCAGGAGTGTGTCCAAAATAGTCCAAGGTCGCTGGAGTAAAAGGCGGGCAGGCTTCGTGAATTTAAACCGCTGTTGTCTAAGAATTGTTGGCTGACGCCTTTGTGTGCCCATCGAATTTCGAGGTTTTTGAATGGAATAAAGGTAAGGGTAGCTGCTGCGGTAAAATCGGGCGAAAAGGCAATGGGAGTTGTACCTCGAACAATGGCAATTTGGCCATTGTTGTCGTAATCGTCTAGGTATTCAATAAAATCAAGAATTCGGTTTTGGCTGTAGGTCATATTTCCACTAAACCAGATGAAGGGTTTTGGTTTTATCATCCATTCCCATTCCAATCCAAGGCGGTAGCTTTTTGGGGCGTTTGTTCTGGTGTAAGCTCCCACGTCGTTAATGGCACCTGTAAGCACCAGTTGGTCGGAGTAGTCCATCCAAAATCCGGTTATTCGGCTCCAGGCTTTTTTGTTTGAAATTCGGTATGCCAGTTCTACATCTCGAAGCACTTCGTGCCGGGGTTTTTGATTGGGTCCGGTTTCATAATCAACTCGGTTTGGTTCTTTTTGAGCGATTCCAAAAAAAGCCGAAAGTTCATGCATTTGGTGGGGGTTCCAGGTGATACCGCCTCTTGGGTTCAAAAAGTGAAAAACGTCATTAACCTGAAGGTTGGGCTGGTTGTTAAACCCTTGAATGGTGTAATGTACACCTCGGTATTGAACGTCGGCACTCAGGGCGATTTTAGCGTTTAAGCTGTAGGTAGCTCGAGCAAAGGCATTGTATTCGATTTTTTCAGCGGGGTGGTCGTAATACTTCAAATTATACCCATTTTCGGGGGCATATTGTGCCCAGTTCAGGGTTCCAAAATGCTGACCAATGTAATGGTAAAGGCCCAGTCCGCCGGTAAGATTCCAATGGCGTTCAGCCCAAGCAAGTACGGCATTTCCACCAAAAAAATGGTTGTCGAGCCAAAGTCTTCGGATTAGGTCAGAGGTGTCTCGGAAGTCGCCTAAGGAAGGCAGCCCATACCTGGGCAGGTAATCTTGAACTTTGTATTGTTCGTAATATCCGCGTCCCCGGGTGTAAAATCCGGCGGCTCTCAGGTTTATATTTTCTTTAAAGCGATGGGTAAAAAAGAGTTGGTAGTGGTCTTGTTGGTAATTGTCGGTTTCGTTTTCGTAGGGTGTTGATTTTTTTCCGTTGTCGGTTCCGGCGGGGTTAAAAGAAGGCAAGGAGTCGGCCAAGAGTTGAGGTACCCCGTACCAAGCTTGGTAGGTTTTTTCTATGCCCGAGAAGGCGTGAAAGGCCAGGGCGGATTTTTCGTTTTGGTAGGCTGTTTTCAGGTAATAGGAGCGCAGGTCGCTGCTGGCCCGGTCGATAAACCCATCGGATTGGATTTTTGAAAGGCGCAGTTCGGCAGAGAAGCCGGATTTTAAGCGACCGGTTCCGGCTTCGAGGGTATTTCGGAGCGAATTAAAGCTGCCGGCTGAAAAGCGGTAATTTGCGAAAGGGGTTGGAGATTGTTCAAGGGTATTGAGGTGAATGGCGCCGCCGAAGGAGCCAGCCCCTTGGGTGTTGGTTCCGGCACCGCGTTGAATTTCAATGCTGCTGGCCGAGGAGATTAAATCGGGGGTATTTACCCAAAAAACGCCTTGGGATTCGGGGTCATTGACTGGAATACCGTTGATGGTTACATTGATTCGAGTTTGGTCGGTTCCGCGGATTCGGATTCCGGTATAACCAATTCCGGCACCGGCATCGGAGTGGGTAACGACCGAGGCCGTTTGGTCGAGCAGCATGGGTAAATCTCGGCCCGAGTTCAGGGGTTCTAGGTCTGTTTTTTCGAGCCGTGTATGGGTAATGGGAAGTTTGGGTTGAGATTCGACCAATCGAACAACGTATTCGGGTTGAACAAAGGCTTGGGGTTTCAAGGTCCAAATGCTGGGGCATTCATTGGGGTTTTTGGGGGTAATTAGGGTGTCGGATTGAAAGCCTAGGTATCGAATAATCCAGGTTTGTTCGGCTTGAAAGGGCAGGTTTACTGTGCCGTTGGGGTCGGTAATTCGAATCAAAAATCCATTGGAAAAGGTAGCACCGGCCAAAGGGCGTTGGGTCAAGGCCGAGTTTAATTGCAGATTCCACTGAGCAAAAGCGGAGGAACCAAACAGCAGAAAAACGCAAGAGAAAACAGAAGGTTTCATATCACATAGGTTAAAATACATACCTCGGGATACGGTGAAACCGTGACCGTTGCCTACGCCGGTATTATCCGGATCAGGTTCTGCTCTAAGAGCATCGGGTATTATCTCAGCCGTTTGTTGGCACCCCGAGGTGGCTCAAAGGTAAAAAAAGAAAGCATTTCAGGGATTGGGGGATTAATCCGGCCTCGTTTTAAGAGGGGATTTGTTGAATGGAGTGCTGCGGGAGGGATTGAAGAGCATAGCCCACAGGGCTTGGCCGGCTTGCAGCGCGCGCCAAAAAGAGCGACCTTGGGAGCTCCTTTTTGGCCGCAGCTGCACCGGCTGAGCCCGAGGACTATGCCTGAAAGCCCGCACCCGCCCCAAAAATAAAAGACTAATTTTTGCTGCTGCTGGGGGCTAAAGAGGGTCGGAAATGCTGCCTAGGGCGAAACACATCGATGGGAGTTAAGGGGCGGTCGTTGGGCCACCAAAGAAAGCCCGGCAGGCGCGGTTGTGGTTCGGGAACGATGGGGAATAGGGTGCCTCGGGGCTGTCCTAGGCAGGTCATGGTGTTCAATTTTTTTTCGCTAAATTCCAAGCGTATGTCATTGCATTTGAGTTCATTTCGACCTGTATATCCGTCTTTATCGCTGGGATAGTAAATGGAATTTGCCTGTTGGAATACCCACAATCGGTGCAAGGAATTGTTGGCGAAAATGCCGAGCATGTTTAGGCCGGCAATTTGTTGAAAGAGGGTATCGGATTGCTGAATTAGAAGGGCTTGGCCGTTTAAGAAAAGGGAATCTTGCCCATTGTTGCGTTGGCGAAGCCGGATGGTATCGGCTGTCATTTGGGTGGAGTCGGTCCAGAGCACAGGTTGGCCCAGCAAGGTCATAAGGGAATCGGATTTTTGGTATCGAAAAAAGTCGGATCGGCCTTGGAGTTGAGGTTGAAAAAAGGCCACTTGGCCGTGGCCTTCCAAATCTTGGTTTTGGCCTATTTTTTTTCCAAAGAGGGTATCGGCGGTTAGGAATAGGGTATCTTTTCCGGGTTCAAAGAGGCGGAGTTGAGCGGAATCGGTGGTATAAAATCGGTTCAGTTCGTCGAAGGTTTCGGCGAAATTTCCAAAAACCTGCAGATTTTCAAGGGTATCGATAAGTTTAACGTTGCCTTTACCGCGGCCGTATCCTGTTTTTTGTTCGTAGTACAGCGAGTCGCCGTAGAGCCATTTTCCGTCGCTAAAGACCGAGGCATTTCGGCTAAACTGGGCCACCTCATTTTTTTGGTTGTACCAACCGGATTCAAAATAAATAACGGAATTGGAGGAATAGATGTAGGTTGGGCCATAGAAGTTGCTGAGGTCGCGGCGGGCGTCGTAGCGGAGTGTATCTGATTTGACCAAGTAATCTTTGCTTTTAATCACCACCCCATTTCGGAAGGTAAAGTATTGGGCAGCGGCATCGTATTGACCTTCTTTGCTTTCAATGGATTCTTTGCCGTTTTTGATTTTGGCATCTTGGTTGTAGATGACTCGATTTTGATTTCGGAGGTAGGTTATTTTGCTTGTTTTTAGGCGCATTTGAGGGTCGGCCATATCTACCCGTCCTAAAAGCGTGGCTTTGGATTCGGAGCCGTTGTAATGTAGGGTATCGCCCAGAATTTGCAGGGTATCGCCTTGTTCAATTTTGATGTGTCCAAAAGCAGTGAGGCTTTGTGTTTCGCTCCAGAGCCAGGCGGAATCGGCGTACAGGAAAGCGCCTCGGTGTTCGAATTTAACACGTCCAATAAGCCGTTGCAGGGTTTGTCCGTTTCGCTGTTCGCCGAGTAGAACATCGGCATTTTTAATGTCGATGGTTTTCAGGGTATCGGATTGAGCGTAAGACAAACCCAAACCCAGGTAAAAAAGAAGAATGGCAAGGGTGTATTTCAAAGGAAGAGGGTTTGTTCCCGACCTGGGCCAACGGAGACCAGAGAAATTGGTGTTTGGGTGAATTGTTGAATGAAATCGATGTAGTTCAACAAAGGGCTTGGGAGGTGTTCTGTCTGAGTGGTTTGGGTCAAATCTTGATTCCAGCCATTTAGGGTGGTATAATGGGGAACAACCTGATCAAGTTCCATTGGCATTTGCGAAGACAAGGTATTGTTGTTCAGGTAATTTGTGCAGAGGTTTAGGGAATCAAAGCCGGATAGCACGTCGCTTTTCATCATCATCAGGTCGGTTACGCCGTTGATCATAACGGCATAATTGAGGGCGACGAGGTCGAGCCAGCCACAGCGGCGTGGTCGGCCAGTTGTGGAGCCGTATTCAGCGCCTTGGTCGCGGATTTTTTGTCCGGTTTCGTCCAGCAGTTCGGTGGGGAAAGGTCCGGAGCCAACGCGGGTGGTGTAGGCTTTGAACACACCCATCACTTTTCGGATGCATCGGGGCGAAATTCCAAGTCCGGCGCAGGCACCGGCGGCGGTGGTGTTTGATGATGTAACAAAGGGGTATGTACCGAACTCGATGTCGAGCAGAGTGCCTTGTGCCCCTTCGGCCAGAATGGGTATTCCTTCGGTCATCTTTTGGTTCAGGAAATATTCGGTATTGAGGCAATTGAGGGATCGCAGGTTATCGAGTGCGGCAAAGAAAGCATCTTCTTCGTTGGGGTCGATGTGCGCGTCGGCATCGAGGGGTCGAACGATGTCGAGGTGTTTGCGTTTTAACCGGTGGTATTTTTGTTCAAAATCGGCTTGGAACACATCACCGACTCGAAGTCCATTTCGTCCGGTTTTATCCATATAAGTGGGGCCGATTCCGCGCAGGGTACTGCCTATTTTTTCTATGCCTTTGGCTTTTTCAGATGCGGCATCTAGCAGGCGGTGGCTGGGTAGAATCAGGTGTGCCCTTAGGCTGATGTGTAGGTTTTTTTCGGGCTGATATCCGGCAGCACGTAGGTTTTTAATTTCCTGTTCAAAGCGAACGGGGTCAATCACCACCCCGTTTCCCACAACGTTTTGGCATTCTTCTCGAAAAATACCGGAAGGGATGGTATGAAGGACGAATTTTTTGCCATCGAAGTGAATGGTATGTCCGGCGTTAGGGCCGCCTTGAAATCGAGCTACCACTCCATAGGATTGGCTAAGCACATCAACAATTTTCCCTTTTCCTTCGTCGCCCCATTGTAGGCCCAGTAAAATATCGGTGTGTGGCATGGTGTTAATCTTGGGGAAGTTCTATCCAGGTTTGAGGGCTATCGATGGTCAAAAACAAATCGGACAAACGGGTTGAAAGGAACAGCGAATTAAGGGATTGGTTGGCTTGGGTTATCCACAAATCTCCGCCTTTTTTTCGAGATAAGCTAAGGCATCGGATTAAGGTATTGAGGCCTTCGGAGTTTAGGTATTCTAGGTTTTGTAAATTTAGGAGGACCTGTGGTTTTTTTTCATTGTTGAGGGCTAAAATCAGGTTGTCATACAGTTTCATTCCGTTGGTTTTATCGAGCAATCGTCCTTGCAAATGCACAAGGAATTTACCGGGTTTGGGTGTTTGCACATCGAATTTAAATGCATTGGCTGGTGGAATGAGGTCAATCATTTGATTTTTTTAGGATAGGCTGTTCTGAGTTTTATTGGGGCAAGCCGAGTTGGTGCAATCGCCATGTAGGATAAAGGAGTGGGAACGGATGGAATAACCGAGGAGTTCTCCAATGCTTTGGTGAATGTGGTGCAATCGAGGTTCGCAGAATTCGGTTACGGTTTGGCATTGATTGCAAATAAGGTGGTGGTGTTGGCTGTGGCCGACGGATTTTTCGTATTGGGCCAAGCTGCTAATGAATTGGTGTTTTCGTACCAAATTGCATTCTACCAGGAGGTCAAGGGTATTGTAAACGGTTGCTCGGCTAACCCGGTAGTTTTTGGCCTTCATGCTTTCGAAGAGTTCTTCCACGTCAAAATGTTGGTTTCGGCTGTAAATTTCATCGAGGATAGCGAACCGTTCTGGGGTTTTGCGGAGCTGATTTTTTTCGAGGTGTTCCGAGAACAATTGCCGGACTTTTTCTGGGGAATTGGAATTGCTCATGGGTTGGGCGAATTTTCTGTAATGCGTTCAACCCTTAGAACGCCTTTCACTTCCTTGATTTTTTCGAGCAATTCGTCGAGGTGTCGGGTATGTTCTACGAATAAGGTCATTCTGCCTTCAAAGATACCGTCGTTTGAGTCAAAACTGAGGGAACGGATGTTGACTTTCATTTGGTTTGAAATAAGTTTAGTAATTCGGTTTACCATACCGACTTCATCGAATCCAGTAATATAAATTCCGACGAGGAAGGCAGGGATTTGGCTTCCGGTCCATTTGGCTTTAATGACTCGGTAAGCGAAATTGGAGAGCAAAGAGACGGCGTTGGGGCAGTTTGTTTTGTGGATTTTAATGCCTTCGCTAATGGTAACAAATCCAAACACCTCATCGCCGGGAATGGGATTGCAGCAGGGTGCGAGGTTGTAATTGAGGGAGTCAAGGTTGTCGCCCAACAGGAGTTGGTTTTCTTCTTGTTTTATTTTTTGCAGAATTTCTTTTCCCCCGGCGGCGGTTCTTTTTTTGATTTCGGGATTTCGTGCAAATTTAAGGCTCAGGTATTTGTACCAACTTCGAATTCCCTCGTTTTTATAGAAATCGCGGATTTGTTGGGAGCTAATTCCCCCTTTTCCGATGCGGTAAAAAAGGTCAAGGGCTTCATCGAGGCCAAAATGCAGAATCATTTTTTGGACATCGGAATCGGAATAATTGATTTTGAGTCGGCGTAATTTTCGTTTTAGGAGTTCTTTGCCTTCATCGGCGACCTTTCTTTTTTCTTCTTTTAGGGCAGATTTGATTCTTGATTTGGCTTTTCCAGAAACAACAAAGCCCAGCCAATCTTCGATGGGTTGTTGCCGGGCCGAGCTGATGATTTCTACTTGGTCGCCCGAGGACAGTTTATGGGAGAGCGGAATTAGTTTGTTGTTTAATTTAGCTCCTAGAGCGTGGTCGCCCAATTCGCTGTGGATTTCGTAGGCAAAATCTAGAGCTGTGCTTCCGGCGGGGAGGGTTTTCAGTTCTCCTTTAGGAGTAAACAGGTAAATTTCGTCGCTAAAGAGGTTCAGTTTAAAAGAGTCGAGCAAATCCAATGCTTCCCCTTCTCTGAAATTATCTAAGAGTTCTCTGACTTTAAACAGCCATTCATCGAGGCCAGATTCGCCGGTTTCCCCTTTGTATTTCCAATGTGCGGCATATCCTTTTTCGGCGACTTCGTCCATGCGTCGGCTGCGGATTTGCACTTCGACCCATTTGCCGGTGGGACTCATAACGGTGGTGTGTAGGGATTCATACCCGTTGGCTCTAGGAAAGCTAATCCAATCGCGCAGCCGGTCGGGCTTAGGTTGGTAAATATCGGTAATGATGGAATAGGTTCGCCAAATCTCCAATTTTTCTTTTTCGGGTTCAACGTCTAGGATAATTCGGATGGCAAAAATGTCGTAAATTTCATCAAAGGGGACGCCCTTGTTTTTGATTTTATTCCAGATGGAGTGGATGGATTTGGTACGGCCTTTGACTTCAAAATGTAGGTTATCGGCGTTTAGTGCGCGGCGTACAGGGGCAATAAAGCTAGAGATAAATCTATCGCGTACTTCTTTGCTTTTTTGCAGTTTTTGTTCGATTTCGGTGTACACATCTGGTTCCACATACCGCAGGGCCAGGTCTTCGAGTTCAGATTTAATGTTGAACAAACCCAGGCGGTGAGCCAGTGGTGCGTAGAGGTACATGGTTTCGGAGGCGATTTTAAGTTGCTTGTCGCGCCGCATGTGGTCAAGGGTACGCATGTTGTGCAAGCGGTCGGCTATTTTTATTAAAATCACCCTGACATCTTCAGAAAGGGTTAAGATGATTTTTTTAAAATTTTCGGCTTGAATGGATTCGGTAAAATCGAATACCCCTTCAATTTTAGTTAGGCCATCGATGATGTCCCGTACTTTTTTGCCGAACAACCGTTCCATGTCGTCTAAGGTCAGTTCAGTATCTTCAACTGTATCATGAAGAAGGGAAGCGATGATGGCGGTAGTTCCAAGCCCAATTTCTTCGGCCACGATTCGGGCTACGGCAATGGGGTGGAAAATATAGGGTTCCCCGCTTTTTCGGCGCATGTCTTTGTGTGCATCGAGCGCAAGGTTAAAGGCTTTTCGAATCTTTTTTTTGTCGGTTGGATCGCTAATTTGTTTGGAGGCTGCCCGCAACAAACCTCTATAACGGCGAAGAATATCGGCGTTTTCATTTTGCAAGGTATCCGGCGTAAGATTCATACTCTCAAAGATACCAATTCTGCACCTTTTTTTTAGGCAGGCCCCAGAAGAATACTCCTAAGCTCATCCTTATAATTCCTAATTTATTTTAGCTTTGAACTCGGCTATTTCGATGCATTTGCACTGCGATAGGTTGGTTTAATTTTTTAAATACAAAGTACTAAGGCATGTCGATATTAAAGGAATTTAAGCAATTTGCCATGAAGGGCAACGCGGTTGAACTGGCGGTGGCTTTTATTATGGGCGGCGCATTTGGGAAGATTGTGTCTTCGTTGGTGGCCGATGTTATAATGCCGCCATTGGGAATTGTGGCTGGGGGTGTTAATTTTTCGCATTTAAAAATAGTGCTTAAGAAGGGGGTTTCGCAGCAAATGGAACAGGGGAAAATGGTTCAGGATGCGGTGGCAGAGGTTTCATTGAATTATGGTGTTTTTTTGCAGAATGTGTTGGATTTTTTGATCATAGCCTTTGCGATGTTTTTAACGGTGAAGGCTATAAATACAGTAAAGGCGCGGATTGCCGCGGAAGAAGAGGAGGCGAAAAGCACCGATCCGAGTGAGGAGGTTAAGTTGTTGACTGAGATTCGAGATTCGTTGAAGGGCCGGAATTCTTGAGTGTACTAAATTGGGAGATTCGTAGCACTGGGCCACATAAAATGATCCCTTTGGGATATGGATGCTGGAAACCAAAGCCTTAGTATTTAGCAAAAAACACCTTATACTATGCTGCTTGCTGCTTCTCTGCGCCATGCAGCGGTTTCGTTTTCAACTTCGCCGCCCTATGGATCGGAAATTAAAAGCAACTACACCTGTATTCGCGTTTGAATTTCGGAAAAAGCTTCAAATCCTTTATGGGAAGCGGCCTCGGCTTGATCCAATAGGGATTGAGCCCTAGGTTCATTGGCTAATGCTTTGGCATTGATTTTTACGTTTAGGTGAGCACCTTGCAGTCCTGCCCAGAGCATTAAATTTCCAACACCCACATCCGAGGCGCTGGATGCCATGCCCTGTTCTGCCATTTCGCGGCAAATTTCAAATCCTTTTAAGCAGGTTTCCATCACTTTAAGCGGAATTTCCATGGCATAAAGGGTAGCGTTGGCAATGGCTTCCTTTCTTATGCGGGTTTCGGCTTCCGAGGTTTTTGGAAGTTGAAAGGCCTGCATGATCTGGTTAAAGCTATTCGTGTCTTCGTCAACCAAAAAGAGGAGTTGGTCTGCCAAGGCTTGTCCTTTTTCTGCCCAATCTGAAAAGTAGGGGCTGCGGTTGTCCCAGCCGCGCTTGTGCGAGCTTAGGTTTGCCACCATGGTAGCTAATGCGCAGCCCATGGAAGCCGCCAGGGCCGAGATGGAACCCCCGCCAGGCGCTGGGGATTCCGAAGCGGTTTCCCAAACGAACTCTTGAATGGTTTTGAGAATAAGGCCAGGCGGGTTTTCGGCTGCCATCACATATTCAATGATTTTTTTGTTGGCATCGAAGGGTTTAAGTTCGTCTAGGCCCAAACTTTTGACTGCGATTCGGATGAGTTCCCGTTCGGGAAGTCCGGCAGATCGGTTTTGTAGCCGCAAGTAGTGTTTTCCGGCCTCAAGCATAGATTGCAAGGGGACCAAACCCACCAATTCAGAGCCTGTAACGCGCATTCCGCGGAGCTGGGCTGCATGGCACACGGCATCAAAGGCTTGGTGAACGCTGCAAACACGGATGTCGGTCAAGTTCATTGAAATTTGGGCCACTCCATATTCTTCAATAAACCAACCGATGGCTTTAACGCTTTTCAACATTCCAGGCTCCCAAATGGGTTCGCCGTTCTCGTCTGTTAGGGGTTCTCCACTGATGGGGTCGCCTTGCCTTTTGATTCGTCCTTTTTCGCGGACATCGTAGGCAACGGAGTTGGCTCTCCGCACAGATGTAGTGTTTAAATTTACATTGTAAGCCACCAAGAAATTCCGCGCTCCAATGGCGGTTGCACCCGATTTGGGATTGAATTCGGCGGGGCCAAAATCGGGTTTCCATTCCGGTTTGCTCAATTTTTCTTTGAGTCCTTCGTATTCGCCGCTCCGAATATCGGCCAGGTTTTTTCGTTGGGGCGATAGTGCAGCGGATTCGTAGCAATACACAGGAATTCCGAGTTCTTCGCCTACCCGTTTGGCAAGCGAATGAGCATAAGGTACAGTTTCTTCTAGGCTGATTCCGGCAATGGGTACCAAAGGACAGACATCGGTGGCTCCCATTCTGGGGTGTTCTCCGGCATGCTGGCTCATATCAATGCGTTCTGCGGCAACTTGTATGGCGCGAAATGCAGCCTCAATAACCGGTAAAGGCTCACCAACAAAGGTGAAAACGGTTCTGTTGGTAGCTTTTCCGGGGTCAACGTCCAGCAGTTGAACCCCCGCTACGGTTTTAATGGCATCGGCAATGGCTTCAAGTACTTGGAGATCTAAACCTTCCGAGAAATTAGGAACACATTCAATCAATTGGCGCATGGGGTAAATTTTCATCAAAGATATGTGGCCTTTTGCGTTATTTTGCCTGCATGATGCAGCGCTTTTTTCAAAAAATCACTCCTTCCGAGCCTATCCATGCGAAAACACTGGGGGTTCTGCTGGTTTCGGCTGTTTCGCTTATGGTATTGAATTATGGCCAACAAAATGCTGTTTACCGCCTTGTAGAGCCTGTTTTGTATGGCTTGTTTTCTTTCTTAGATTCGGGTTTGCAACGCTTGCTGTGGTGGGCTTTTTTATGTTTTTTCTGCTATTTCTTGCTGCCTGTTTTCTTTTTGTTGGCCATTGGGGAACGGAATTTAGGCTTATACGGGCTGGGTTCTCAGGGAATGCTGCAAAAAGGAAGGCCCTATATGGTGTTGCTGCTGCCAATGCTTCCCTTGGTTTTTCTGTTTTCTTTTTTGCCTTCTTTTCAACTTACGTATCCATTTTGGCGGGTCGATTCAACCCATGCGTTGTGGCCGGGATTGTTGATTTGGGAGTTGGCGTATGCCCTTCAATTTTTTTCGTTGGAGTTTTTTTTTCGGGGGTTTATGGTGCACGGCAGCCGGGGTTCCCTTGGCTGGTATTCGGTTCCCGTCATGATGGTTCCCTACTTGATGATTCATTTTTCGAAGCCTTTTCCTGAGGCCTTTGGTTCATTAATTGCGGGCTGGGTATTGGGCATGTTGAGTTTTCATTCCCGGTCCATTTGGTGGGGAGCGGTATTGCATATTGCCGTGGCTTGGAGTATGGATTTGTTGAGTTTATGGCATCGGGGGCTTTTGGGTTGAAAGGGGAATCTAGGTATATTTTGGCTACCTTGGTGCTCAATAAACAGAGGAAATATGGCAACGGTTTTGGTCATTGACGATCAGCAAAGTGTACGAAAAAGTTTTAAAGAAGTTTTGGAATACGAATCGTTTACGGTGTTGGAGGCCGAAGACGGGCAAAAAGGATTGGACGCCCTAGCAGCAAATTCGGTAGATGTTGTTCTTTGCGACATCAAAATGCCAAAAATGGACGGGATGGAATTTTTGGATTTGGCCTTGGCAGGGGGTTTTGAAATGCCCATTATCATGATTTCAGGGCATGGAAACATTGAAACGGCGGTAGATTCCATAAAAAAGGGTGCGTATGATTTTATTCAGAAGCCCATTGATTTGCCAAGGTTGCTGGTAACCTTACGCAATGCGGTAGAGAAAAAAACGTTGGTTACAGAAACCAAACAGCTAAAGAAAAAGGTTTCTAAAAGCAAGGCCAAAGAGATAATCGGAGAATCGGAATCGATACGTAAAATTCGAGATTTAATTCAAAAGGTGGCCGCCACGGATGCACGGATTTTAGTAACCGGCAGCAACGGTACCGGAAAAGAATTGGTTGCCCATTGGGTTCATGCCTTAAGTGCGCGTTCTGAAGGCCCTATGGTTGAAGTGAATTGCGCTGCGATTCCAACAGAACTTATAGAATCTGAGTTGTTTGGGCATGAAAAAGGAGCTTTTACCTCTGCGGTGAAACAGCGGCAAGGTAAGTTTGAACTGGCCCATGGAGGAACCTTGTTTCTTGATGAAATTGGGGATATGAGCTTGTCGGCTCAGGCCAAAGTATTGAGAGCGCTTCAAGAAAATAAAATTGCCCGGGTTGGTGGCGACAAAGAAATAAGCGTGGATGTTCGCGTTGTGGCTGCAACGAATAAGGATTTAGCGGAAGAAATTCGAAGGGGCAATTTTAGGGAAGATTTATTCCATCGGCTTAACGTTATTCCGATTCATGTGCCAGACTTAAACGACCGTCGGTCTGATATTCCTTTGCTGGCCGAACATTTCCTTCAGCTTATTTTGGAGGAACAAAACATGGGGCCTAAAAAAATACGTCCTGACGCGATGAATGCGCTTCAAGAATTGGACTGGACGGGCAACATTCGGGAATTGCGCAACGTGGTGGAGCGGTTAATCATATTGAGCGATCAGGAAATAACGGCCACAGATGTAGAGGTGTTTGCGAAGCCAAATAAAAAATAGCTTGGCTGCTTTGCAATGCCATGTTGCGCGGAATTTGGAGCGGATCCCCAAGGCCCAGTGGGTTTAGGAAATGACAAATCCCATGGTTTTCTGTGAGTCAATATCCATACCTTTGCAGCAACCAACATAGTACCTATGCCCATTTATCATAAACTTGGCGTCATTCCTGCGAAACGCCATACTCAGTTTCGAAAGCCAGAGGGGGGCTTGTATTACGAACAGTTGTTTGGGACGGTTGGATTTGCGGGGATGTCCAGTTTGTTGTACCACCACCATAGGCCTACACGCATTGCGGGTATAGATGCCGCGATTCCTTTTTCGCCTGTAGCGGCTGTTGAAAACAACATGACGCCTAGAAGGTTATTGGGGTTCAGGACTAGCCCTACCCAAGATTACCTGAAAAGCCGCAGCTATGTTCTTTTTAACTCAGACCTGAACATCGCTCTGTCAGCACCTACAGGCCTTAGTTCCGATTATTTTTATAAAAATGCCGATGCCGACGAGCTGGTTTTTGTTCATCAGGGTAGGGGAGTGCTTCAAACCATGTTGGGGCATATTGAATTTGAATCTGGAGATTACCTGTTGATTCCGAGAGGCATTATTCACAGATTTTCGTTTGAAGACGCCAACAACCGATTGTTGATTACAGAATCCAATCGCCCCATTTATACTCCGAAACGCTATCGAAATCATTTTGGTCAGCTGTTGGAACATTCCCCTTTTTGTGAGCGTGACATGAAACTTCCAAGCCTGCTGGAGCACCACGATGAGCGGGGGGATTTTTTGGTGCAGGTGAAAAAACAAAACATGCTGCATCCGATTCATTACCAAACACACCCCTTTGATGTGGTTGGTTGGGACGGGTACAATTTTCCGTATGGTTTTTCCATTCATAATTTTGAACCCATAACAGGTCGGGTGCACCAACCCCCGCCGGTTCATCAGACGTTCGAAACCGATGCTTTTGTGGTGTGTTCGTTTTGTCCAAGGCTTTACGATTACCACCCCTTGTCTGTTCCTGCCCCATACAACCACAGCAACATTGATTCTGATGAGGTATTGTACTACGTTGATGGGGACTTTATGAGCCGAAACGAGGTAGAGAAAGGCATGATAACCTTGCACCCTGCAGGCATCCCTCATGGGCCACAGCCTGGAGCTACAGAGCGCAGCATTGGTCAAAAGGAAACCAACGAGTTGGCCGTTATGATCGACACCTTTAAGCCGCTAAAAATCACCCAACAGGCCCTAGACATGGAAGATCCCGGATATTGGGCCTCATGGCAGGAATAAGTAAAACTTTAAATCAATCTATCTATGGAAAGTCCATCGCTAAACAGAACCTATAAGAAAGTGGTTGAAGAAGCCCAAGATTTTTTACCCATATTGGGGACCGATTATGTGGAGTTGATTGTAGGTAACGCCAAGCAGTCGGCCCATTACTTTAAAACCGCTTTTGGTTTTCAGGACTTGGCCTTTTCTGGCATGGAAACTGGGCAAAAGGACCGCGTATCGTATGTACTTCAACAGGGTAAAATTCGATTGGTTATTACCGCACCACTGACACCCGAAAGCGATTTGTGGGAGCACGTCCGGACGCATGGAGATGGAGTTAAGGTGGTGGCTTTGTGGGTAGAAGATGCTACAAAGGCCTTTGAGGAAACAGTGAGCAGGGGTGCTAAGCCCTATTTGCAACCTGTTGAGGAAGAAGACGCTTTTGGACGGGTGGTAAAGTCGGGGATTCATACGTACGGAGAAACCGTTCATTTGTTTATTGAGCGGCATGAATACCACGGGCCCTTTTTGCCTGGTTTTGTTGCCCACGATTCTGGTTTTACCCCGGCCGACTCAGGTCTGCTGTATATTGATCACATGGTTGGAAATGTGGATTGGGGTCAAATGAACATCTGGTGTGCCTTTTATGCCGAGGTTATGGGATTTGCCCAATTGATATCGTTCGACGACAAAGATATTAGCACCGATTATACGGCATTGATGTCGAAAGTGATGAGCAACGGTTCGGGGTATATTAAATTCCCCATCAACGAGCCGGCCAAAGGCAAGAAGAAATCCCAGATTGAGGAGTACATTGATTATTACAGAGGGGCAGGGGTGCAACATATCGCCGTTGCCACCGACGACATTGTTTCGACGGTAACCGATCTTCGTGCGCGCGGGGTTCAGTTTCTAGATGTTCCGGACTCCTATTACGATGATTTGGTGCAGCGGGTGGGTCAGATTGATGAAGAAATTGAGGTGCTGAAATCGTTGCGCATTTTGGTGGATCGGGACGAGCAGGGGTATTTGCTGCAGCTGTTTACCAAGCCCGTGGTTGACCGTCCCACAATTTTCATTGAAATCATTCAGCGCAAGGGTGCAACCAGTTTTGGGAAGGGCAATTTTAAGGCTTTGTTTGAAAGCATTGAACGGGAGCAAGAACTTCGAGGAACCTTATAATTGAAGCATTGCTAATTCCCATTGCAAGATTAAAATCCGCAGCGTTGGTTTATACAATTCAACCTTAACATTTACACGGGCTATGACGGAGCAACCCATTTTAAAAGCGGAAAATCTGCAACGGAGTTTCGGTTCATTAAAGGTATTGAATGGGGTTAACCTATCGGTTAAACCTGCGGAAGTGGTTTCAATTTCGGGAAGGTCTGGTGCCGGCAAAAGCACTCTTCTTCATATTTTGGGAACTTTAGACCGGGCAGATTCGGGCAAGCTATGGATTGATGGGCAGGAGATTACTCGGCTTAACGACGGGCACATGAGCCGTTTTCGAAATCAGCGTTTGGGTTTTGTATTTCAATTTCATCATTTATTGCCTGAATTTACTGCCTTAGAAAACATTGGCATTCCCATGATGATAGCGGGAAAATCAAGTTCTAAGGTCGAATCTAGGGGCATTGAATTGTTGAAGTTGATGGACTTGGGGCACCGTGCCCACCACAAGCCCGACGCACTTTCTGGGGGCGAACAGCAGCGGGTTGCTGTTGCCAGGGCCTTGGCTAATTCGCCTGCCGTTGTTTTTGCCGACGAGCCCAGCGGCAACTTAGATGCTCAAACGGCGGCCCAGCTGCATGCTTTGTTTTTTGAACTTCGTGAAAATTTGGGACAAACCTTTATTGTGGTTACCCATAACGTTGAATTGGCAGGCATGGCCGACCGTAATTTGACGATGGTGGAAGGCCAAATTGTGAATTAGATTATTGCTGGGAATCAGAATTGGATTTGCCTTCCTTTTTTTTAAGGCCAAACATCCGACGCACCATTCTTTTTTCAAACTCCCAAAAAAATCGAAACTGCCCAAATAGGGCTCCATACATTAAAAGAACAACCTGATAAACGGGGAGAATTCCGATAAAATACAAGACATACCAGCCCAGTTGGTCGGGACGTTCAAGACCGATTAAGTTCATTAAGGGCTGTCGAATAAACATGATGGTAAAACCAGTGCAGGCAAAAACCAACAGCACAATCCAGACTTGAGTTAAACTGTTGAGATTCCATTTGGATTTTAGACGGTGTATGAGGTTTGCCATGTGCTTAGTCTATCCAGTCGGCAATAAACAAATTGGTAGCTCGGCTTCCTCCATTGTTTCGGTTTGAGCTAAAAACCAGTTTTTTTCCGTCAAAAGAGAACATAGGGAAGGCGTCAAAAACAGAGTCGTACGTAATTTGTTCCAGCCCACTTCCATCAAGGTTTACCATGTAGAGGTTGAACTGATACCCGCGTTGGGAGGCGTGGTTTGAACTAAAAAGGATTTTTGTTCCGGAAGGGTGAAAAAAGGGTGCCCAATTTGCTTTGCCAAGTTGGGTGATTTGACGCAATTCCGTTCCATCCGCCCGGCAGGTATAAATTTCCATCTCGCTGGGCGCCACCAATCCTGCCTTAAACAATCGGGTGTACTTTTCAATTTCTTCGGCAGTTTTTGGTCGGCTGGCTCTGAAAACAAGGTGTTCCCCGTCGGGCGAAAAAAAGGCACCGCCATCGTAGCCCAAGCCTTTTGTGATTTGCCTTAAATGGCTTCCGTCCAAATCCATGGTCCACAATTCTAAGTCTCCGCTGCGGTCTGAGGTGAACACGATTTTATCGCCTTTTGGAGAAACCGTAGCCTCGGCATCGTAGCCCAGCCGGTTGGTGAGTCGCTGCAATTCCCCTGTTTTTAGATTTTTGAGGTACAAATCAAAACTGGGATAGATGGGCCAGTAATAGGCTTCTGAGTTTCGTTCGGGTTCAGGTGGGCAATCGGCCGATGTGGCATGCGTAGAGGCATATATTACCATGCTGTCTCCTTTTAAGAAATAAGCACAGGTGGTTCGGCCTTGGCCTGAGGAAACTTGAACTGCCGGATTTGATTCCATGTTGTTCGGGGTCAGGGCCCACACAAAAATCCGGTCGCAAGGAATTCCATTCTCTTTATCGGTTCGCTGAAAAACGAGTTGGTCGTTGTTAAAACTCCAGTACGCCTCGGCATTTTCGCCGCCAAAGGTCAACTGCCTTACGTGTTTCAGATGCCGTTCTTGGGGAAAACGCAAGCTGTCGGATGCTTGCCCCTGTAGGTTGGCAGTGAAAACGAGAAGCAGGCTCAGAAAATAAAATTTCATATCTCAAATATACGTTAGTCCCCTTGGCTTCTTTTTGGCGGGACCCTTAAATACCTATCAAAATACCTAAGAATAGGTACTTCGCTGCGTATTTTGTTCAAAAAAGGGGCAAAGAAAAACGGAATGGTATAGACTTTGGGACAGGAATAAAATTGGGGGTTATCCGATTAAAATGCCACGTTGTCCAAGAATTGGCAACTCGCGTTCCAGACCCATTTCGGTGGTTCCGGGTAAGACTATAAATTTTTTATCGTAGATCTGATTTTCGATAAAATAGCTTACCCAATATTCATTGGTCAAACCGAAGGCCTCGGCAGCAATGGGTTCAATTCTTTGCACACCGACTGGGTCAATAATTTCGTAAAAATGTCGGAGGGTCGATGTTTGAATCTTTTCGCCCTTAAAATCGCCATAGCCGTAACTTACTACCATGGCATTTTTCAGGGCTTGTTGATTTTGATTGATGAGGTAGGCTGTGAAGGGAGTTTCGGGGTAATCGGGTTCGAAGACCAGGGCGAGAAACACTCCATGTACTTGAGGGTGGGGGATATGTGCTTTCATTCGGTTTCTGGAAATACAAAGGTTATGGGCATGCGCCTTCCGCTTCCAAATGCCCGTGTACTAACGCGCAGCACGGGTGGCATTTGAAATCGTTTAAATTCGGAGCGGTGAACAAGGCTCAGGATTCGGTGGACTAGATTTGGATTGAAACCCTCTTGAATCAGTTGTGAAGGTCCAAAGCCTTCCACGATGTATTTTTGCAGGATTGGGTCTAGAATATCGTAATCGGGCAGGCTGTCGCTGTCCTTTTGTTCGGGTCTGAGTTCGGCCGATGGGGCTTTGGTTAAAATGGAGTCGGGTATTCGTTCTTCCCTTCGGTTTAGCCATCTAGATAGCGCATACACCTCTGTTTTCCAAAGGTCGCCCAAGACGCTCAATGCCCCGCACATGTCGCCATATAGTGTTCCATAGCCCACAGCGGCTTCGCTTTTATTGGTTGTATTCAACACGATCCAGCCGTATCGGTTGCTTAAGCCCATAAGCAGAACGCCCCGGATCCGACTTTGGATGTTTTCTTCGGTAAGGTCTGGGGATCTTCCAAGCAAATGTGGATTTAACGTACGTTCAAGTGCATCCACGGAATCATGAATGGGCAGAATTTCCAGGTGAATGCCCAATCGATTGCCAAGGTCTTTGGCATCGCTAATGGAGTGTGCCGAGGAAAATTTAGAGGGCATTAAAATCCCATGTACATTTTCTGGTCCTAAGGCATCGGCAGCCAGGCAGGCAACAAGGGCAGAATCGATTCCCCCGCTCAGTCCTAAAACGGCCTTTTTGAAACCATTTTTTCGGAAATAATCTGAAATACCTAAGGAAAGCGTTTGGTATAAAACCTCCATTTTATTTTGGGCGGGTATGGCAATGGGGCTGGAGTTGTTTGTGCTGTTCCAAGACCAGACGCCTTCTTGGCAAGGGGGTAATTGTTGAATTACCTCGCCGTTTTTATTCATAATAAAAGAACTGCCGTCAAAGAGCAAGCCCGTATTTGCCCCCACTTGATTCACATACACGAATGGCAGTCCAAATCGAAGGGCATGAAATCGGGCCATTTTTTCTCGTTGATGCTGTTGACCTTGGTGGTAAGGCGATGCCGTAATGTTGATGATTAAGTCAAAGCCGGTTTCCCGCATTTCGGATAAAACATCTCGGTGGTATCTTGGGCGTTCTGGTTCAATGTTCCAGGTGTCTTCACAAATGACAACGGCTAAGGCCTGTCCTTTCCAAAAAATGGGAAGTCGTTCGGCACCGGGTTCAAAATGCCGGTCCTCGTCAAAAACATCGTAGGTTGGCAACAGACTTTTGTGCACGAGGTTCATGATTTTTCCTTCGGCCAAGAACCAAACGGAGTTAAACCAGGGCTTTCCTGGGCCCTCATTTAGGCTGGGAGCCCCAACCAACAGGGCGAAATTTTCGTCTGTTTCTAGTGCCAATTCAATCATGGCCTGCTGAATGGCATCGGATATTTCGGAGTAGTGCAGCAAATCTTCAGGCGGATACCCTGTTAAACTGAGTTCTGGGAATACCAGCAAATCCACATTTTCGGCTTTGGATTGCCTAAGCATGCCGAGCATTTTTTGGCAATTCCCTGAAACATCCCCAATCAAAGGGTTAAACTGAGCAAGTCCAATAATCATAAGTCAAAGATAGGGGCTTGGCTGTTAGAATGAAGGCTTGGTTTTTTCAAAATTTCACAAACGGCACAGAAATTAACGGAAAGGGAAGTTAAATTGGGCTCAAAGTGTAAGCCTTTCGCTTTTTATAGGCCTTTCTGCTGTTGGGGGTTTGCGAAAAAAAAGCTGGGATTCGAACAAAAAATTGCCCTTGGGGCTTCAAACTTTAACCATTATTTTTTGCTTTAAAGAAAATGTTTGTAATATTGCGACTCGTTCCTGAAAAATTCCCGCCCTTTTAGATTGATCAGCGTTGCTGATGGCCTTGGATAATGGGAATTTCGGGCTCACTTCAAAAACAAGTATGAATCAAATTGAGGACTTAAAGCGTAGGCTGTTGCCTGACTTGAAAGAAATTGCACGGGTTTTAGATATTCCACGTTATCAATATCTGCGGAAAGATGAACTGATTGATGCGATCATGGCATTAAAGAAAGAAAGCGAAGGAGAATCTTCACCCACTTCAGGGGAAGATGCACCGGCGATACAAGTTGCATCGCAAGATTTCAAAGATGTTTCAGAAACGCCCAAGCGAAAGCGTTTAAGGCTGGCGAGCGAACTGCCCGCCACTGAAGATTTGTTTGCCGAAGGCAGTCAGGAGCGTGCAGTGAGTGAATCAGATCAGGTTCGAAGCGAAATGCCCGAGTTGCGTTCTGAATCGAGCAATGAACGCAACAGCACAGGGGCCCGCGGATTTCGGCACCCGAGCCGAGAACGAGAAGGTGGACCGCGTCCCATGGACTTGCCCCGCAATCCTGTTGCGCCCCAAATGCCTGAAAACAGGGCTCCCAGAGAATTTCCGCCTCGGGATACTGTCCCCCCCAAAAAATACGACGTTTATACATTTGAAACGTTTGTGGATGCCGAAGGAGTTTTAGATTTAATGCCGGAAGGTTTTGGATTTTTGCGCAGCAGCGATTACAATTATTTGGCTTCGCCCGATGACGTGTACGTATCGCAATCTCAAATTAAGTTGTTTGGATTGCGGACCGGCGATACGGTGGTGGGAACCATTCGTCCACCCAAAGAAGGAGAGAAGTTCTACCCATTGATTAAAGTAAGAGAAATCAATGGCCAAGATCCAGCGGTGGTGCGCGACCGCATTCCCTTTGATTTTTTAACGCCTTTGTTTCCATTTGAAAAAATTCAGGTTGCCAAACAGGGAAGCAAAACGCATACTACATCTACGCGGATTGTAGATATGTTTAGTCCCATCGGGAAAGGCCAACGGGGATTGATTGTAGCACAACCGAAAACAGGCAAAACTGTTTTGCTGAAGGAGATTGCCAATGCCATAGCCGAAAACCATCCGGAGATTTATTTGATTATTTTATTGATCGATGAACGCCCAGAAGAGGTAACCGATATGGCCCGAAGTGTAAAGGCCGAGGTCATTGCAAGTACCTTTGATGAGCCTGCCGAACGGCATGTGAAAATCGCAACCTTGGTGCTTGAAAAAGCAAAGCGAATGGTAGAATGCGGGCACGATGTGGTTATTTTGTTGGATTCCATTACCCGCTTGGCCCGAGCCCACAACACCTGTGCACCGGCATCTGGAAAAGTATTGTCGGGCGGTGTAGATTCCAATGCACTTCAAAAGCCCAAGCGTTTCTTTGGAGCTGCCCGTAAAATTGAAAATGGAGGTTCCTTAACGATTTTGGCCACCGCTTTGATTGATACGGGTTCAAAAATGGACGAGGTGATCTTTGAAGAGTTTAAAGGCACAGGCAACATGGAACTTCAGTTGGACCGCAAACTGGCCAACAAACGAATTTATCCATCTATTGATATCAATGGGTCTAGCACACGCCGCGACGACCTGCTGGTTAGCAAAGAAATGCTGAATCGGTTGTACGTGCTTAGGAACCACCTGAGCGATATGAATACCATCGAGGCTATGGAGTTCCTGACAGACCGACTAAAATTCACCCAAAACAATGAAGAGTTTCTGATCAGCATGAACGGCTAAGACCATGAATCCTTTATACGGTGCCCTATTCCTGAATATATCTTACCTATGTTTTCGATGGTTTGCCATGCATTTTCATTGGTTTGAGCCCGGAGACTTTTTGTGGAAAATGCCCGTGTTCCCCATTTTGGTTGCATTGCCCGTACTTCAAATTTTTGCTGTCAGGCGGTTTTTGATTCGACTAGAACGGGGGGAAGCAACTCAGAATTCTTTTTTCGCAACCTATAAGGAGGCTGCGAAAGTGGGCTTGCTTGCCTCTGTTTTGATTTCGGCCTCTATTTGGTTGTACTATTCGTTCATCGATAAGACCTATTTGCCGGCTGTTGTTCTTCAAGCTATTTCTGAGGCCGCCACGGACGGCTTGCCTGCCGAGCAGCTTAAGTCATACGGCCAAACCATTTCAACCTTCAATCAGCCCAACTTAAGAGCGGTGTTCACTTTATCGGGTCTCACCGTTTTTGGCATGCTTAGTGCCTGGCCTGCGGCCTTGTTTTCCATGCAACTTAAACACCGGTTTTTTTAGCTGCATCTAATTCGAATCCCTAAGGCACTCGTGTTTTTGGGCATGTGAATCGAAATCATTACATTTGCAACCATTTTTTAATCCTATGAGAGTCCGTTCCGAGTACATCGTTGAATTTTCAGGATTGAAAAATGGCTCCCACAATTACGAATGGAGTTTGGGAGATGCGTTCTTTGATGGTTTTAACCGCGATGGATTTCAAAATACCCAGCTTGCTGTTCAGGCAAGAATGGATAAAGATGAAACCATGCTGGTCTTTCATTTGTCTTTAAGCGGAACCCTTCAATTTGAGTGCGACCGTTGCTTAAGCCCCTTTAACTACATGCTGCAGGGAAATAAAGCACTGGTCTTTAAATTGAATGGCACCGAAAATAAAGAAGAAGATGAAGATTTGTTTGTTCTGGAGTCCGCCGCATATCAATTGGATATGGCACCTCACCTCAATGACTTGGTTCAAGTCGCTCTACCCATGAAGCGCCTGTGTCAAATGAATGAGGGGCAACCTATGGAATGCGACCCGGAAATGCTGAGCAAATTAAAAACGTATTCGGCTTCCCAAGACGAATCTGTTGACATAGATCCGCGGTGGGAATCGTTAAAACAATTAAAATCTGACGAGAATTGATTAATTTTGTGAAATATGGCACATCCTAAACGAAAAATTTCTAAAACCCGAAGGGATAAAAGAAGAACCCATTACAAGGCTTCTGCTCCCACTTTGTCAACCTGCACAACCACGGGAACGGTGCACCTTCGCCACCGGGCTTATTTGGTAGATGGCAACTTGTTTTACAAAGGCAAGTTGGTGGTAGAATCCAACAAGTCAGAATAATCCTGCCACCGACCATTCCCGGTTGATGATACGCATTGGTCTAGATGTGATGGGGGGTGATTATGCCCCAGATTCGGTATTGAAAGGTGCCCTGATGGCCTATTCGGCCTGGTCAGACACTTTTCAGCTCGTTCTGTTTGGTCAATCTTCCGTAATTCAACCTTTCTTAAAAAGCAATCCAGAATTCGCTGCCCATTGCGATGTGGTGTTCACAGAACAAGTGATTGAAATGGCCGCAAGCCCTGTTCGGGCCCTGGTTGAAAAGCCAGAATCCAGCATCGTTAAAGGTTTGGAAGCCTTGCATGCAGGCCAAATCGATGGGTTTGCCTCGGCCGGAAATACAGGTGCCATGTTGGCGGGAGCTGTTCTAAAATTAGGCAGCATCCGCGAAGACATTCGCCCTTGTTTGATGGGCTGCCTGCCCCGACCCAATGGTACCGATGGAATCATGCTGGATGTAGGGGCTATTGCCGACACCAAACCCGAAACCCTGCGCGACTTAGCTCTGCTGGGCCAGGTATATGCCCAAACTGTATTGGGAATAGAACACCCTAAAATTGCCTTGCTTTCGATCGGCGAAGAACCCGAAAAGGGAAATGCCGTAACCGTGGCAGGCCACAAACTGCTGGCCGAAATGGAAAACATTCGGTTTGTTGGAAATGTAGAAGGACGCGATATTTTCTCTGAAAAAGCCGATGTGGTTGTAACTGGAGGTTTTACCGGAAATATCGTGGTTAAACTCAGCGAAAAATTCTTTGAAATTGCTCAAGAATACAACTGTGCAGACCTCCCTTTTTTCAAGCGCTTGAATTATGAAACCTATGGAGGTTCTCCCATTCTGGGCGTAAATAAACCCGCTGTGGTTGGCCATGGAATTTCCAGTCCTTTGGCCATTCAAAATATGATTTGGCTTACCTACGACATCGCCCGTACTGGCTTGTGTGAACGAATCCATTCTGCCCTGAAGCATGAATAAAATCAATGCAGCGATTACCGGAGTTTTTGGTTATGTACCTCCGTACATTCTAACCAACAAAGAGCTGGAGGGTATGGTTGATACCAACGAAGAATGGATTGTAAGTAGAACTGGCATTCAAGAACGCCGCATTTTAAAAGGCGAAGACATGGGCACCTCGGTTATGGGCATAGAAGCCGTGAAGGGCCTCCTAGAAAAAACAGGAACCCGGCCCGAGGATGTTGATCTGCTGATTTGTGCAACCGTTACGCCCGACATGCCCTTTCCAGCAACAGCAAATATCATTGCCAGTGCTGTGGGAGCCATTAATGCCTTTAGTTACGACATCAACGCCGCTTGCTCAGGCTTTTTGTATGGATTGGTAACCGGTTCTAAGTTTATAGAATCGGGCTCCCATAAAAAGGTGATCGTGGTGGGCGGCGATAAAATGTCCAGCATTATTGATTACACCGACCGATCCACCTGCATTATTTTTGGAGACGGGGCCGGAGCGGTTTTGTTGGAACCCAACACCGAGGGGCTTGGAGTCATCGACAGTATTTTGTTGTCGGATGGAGCCGGAGCCGAATATCTACACCAAAAGGCAGGAGGTAGCCGACGCCCAGCCAGCCACGAAACCGTAGATGCCCGTCAGCATTTTGTGTACCAAGAAGGGCAGGCTGTGTATAAGTTTGCCGTTACCAATATGGCCGATGTTTCTGCCCGAATTATGGAACAAAATGGCTTAGTGGCCGACGACATTGCCTGGTTGGTTCCGCATCAGGCCAACAAACGAATTATTGATGCGACCGCCAACCGAATGGGCATAGGCCCCGAAAAGGTGATGCTCAACATTCATAAATTCGGCAATACCACCGCCGGCACGCTGCCGTTGTGTTTGTGGGACTACGAAGACCAGTTAAAGAAAGGAGATTTGCTGGTGCTTTCGGCTTTTGGGGGCGGCTTTACCTGGGGCGCCGTATTGGTCCGTTGGGGAATCACCACCCAAGTTTAAACCCTTTCTCCCTTTTTTTGTTCTTTTTACTACTAATCTTTTAACTCAAAATTGCCATGCGTTCCATTTCCCTTTGTTTCTTATTTGCTTACAGTGTGTTGACCTTGCCCATGCAAGCTCAAATTGAAATGCCCCAGCCCAGTCCCCTGGCTACATTGAATCAAAAAATCGGATTGATGGACGCTACCATTACTTATTCTAGGCCCAGCGCCCGCGGCCGAAAGGTGTTCGGCGAATTGGTTTCGTACAATAAAATGTGGAGAACCGGTGCCAACAAAGCATCTACCATTGAGTTTTCCGATTCTGTGAAAATTGGAGGCGTTTCTGTAAAGCGTGGAAAATACGCCATTTTTACCATCCCCAATCCAGACGAATGGACCATCATATTGAACAGCGATTGGAATCAATCGGGTTTTTCAAAATACGATGCAGCCAAAGATGTGGTAACTTTAAAAGTGAAACCCAGCATTGTTCCTTTTACTGAAACGTTTACCATTGATTTTAATCATTTAACCACGCATTCTGCGGACGTAGAAATTTTTTGGGAATCCAGTAAAGTCGCCTTTGGGGTTGAAACCAGCGTCGATGAAGCAGTGATGCGCAACATTAAAAGTGCATTGAACATTTCGGCCAGTTCTTATTTTCAGGCTGCTCGCTATTATTGCGATACAGACCGGGAGCTGCCAACGGCATTGGAGTGGATCAACAAAAGCATTTCGATGGAAGAACGCTATTGGGTGGTACGACAAAAGGCGTTGATTGAAGCTAAAATGGGCGATTTCAAAGCGGCACTAAAGACCGCAAAACGTGCGTTGGATTTGGCCAAAGAAGCGGGGAGCGACGATTATGTTCGCTTAAACGAAGCCTCCATTCAGGAATGGTCTAAAAAATAACACACCGATTTTAGGTTGTTTGTGGCCCGCGGCCGGGATGGAGCTGACAGGAGCTGCCGACCGGTTTGCAAAGAGCAGCGGAGTTTGGGGGCGACCTTGGGAGCCACCCAAAGGCCACTGCTCTTCAAACCGGGCAAAGCGACTACAGGCGACAGCCCGATATGCCGCCCCAAAAATCCTTAAAAAACTCAGTTTGGGTAACATTCCGCATCCTTTCGGCAACGAAACCGATGTGCATCTGCAAAATTTCCTGACTTCCGCACTGGGACACCCAAACTAAAAACCGAACAATTCTTGTAGTTGTTTTTGCTCATCGGTAAGTAAAATTGTTTTTTTTATTTCTTGCTGGTCTGGTGTCGTGAAGGTGATTTCA